>OMLO01001407.1_pt1 | contig 18511 bp, 19 predicted proteins | sample 1674811 | NCBI WGS metagenome assembly OMLO01 (sample SAMN06265003, study PRJEB25207) | coral metagenome | isolation source: Coral host | place: Mexico:La Bocana,Puerto Morelos, Mexico | collected 2008-11-13 | reverse complement strand
AACAACAGCAACAACAACAACAACAACAACAACAACAACAACAACAACAGTAACTACAACAACAACATATCACACGGGCAGTATGAACAAACAAAACAAAAAATCACCACCAGCACCACCTCTTGTCACTTTTGACTGACATGGCCTTTGCCCATGACCTTTACCAAGTTGAGCGCCAAATCACCGATGCCTTTAAACCTCAGAGCCCAGCTTTGTCAAACAGTATCCCCGTGTCTGTACCGACTCCGACGTCTCCAAGAAACAGGTTGATGCCAGCGTCCGCAAAGGCTTTCCCGACCTGGTGGAACATAAGATCATGCATCGCATGCCAAATTGCATGCCATTAGAATATGTTTGGGACAGCTTTGCAATTGACTCGTGCGTTGCGCATTCGTTGAAGAACTGAAACAGTGTGTTTGTTTAATCCTTTCCAAACAATGCAATATTCTATTATCGTTGGCTGAAAAACCACCAGCTTGTTACATAATCCGAAAAACGTTTAAATCTGACACCTCCCAGCTTTTTGTTGGGGCAGTCTTCCAAGGGATGACAGTCTTTGGATTGGAAAATTGTTGATTTCAGTCAGTTTGCTTGTGGAAATAGAGCAGGATGTGCCCTTCAAACCTGCCACTTGCCATCTCGCATGTGCTAAAACGTTGTCCCTTCAAAAGGAACCAACCAAACAGACCTTACATTGGTATATCAATGTTGGCAGTCACATCACTGTCAACCTGTGTTTTGGTTGGTAAAGAAAAGTCCCACAAGCTGTTTCAACTCCCTTCTTTAAAAAAAAAAACTCAACCACCAAAACATCACCAACACAAGACTCCAAGGTGCTATCCCCATACAATAACCAACAGTATTAATAACACATATCCAAAGCAACAACGGCAACAACGGCAACAACAACAACAACAACAACAACAACAACAACAACAACAACAACAACAACAGCAGCAGCAGCAGCAGCAGCAACAGCAACAGCCACCACAACCACCACAACCACCACAACCACCACAACCACCACAACCACCACAACCACCACAGCCACCACAACCACCACAACCACCACAACCACGACCACAACCACAACGACAAAAGCAACAACAAACGAACAACAAACAGCCAACATAACAACCAACAAGCATCTGTGACAGTAGCAGGCCCTGACTCTACCTAACAACCAAAATTGACCCTAACGTCCCACTCACTGCAAAGTCCTGTTTGGCTCCTTGGGCATCACCAAAGTGATCCTTGTCTTGAGCCCTTCCGTTCGACTCCCAATCTTGCCAAAGCGGCTTGAATCCAACAGTGGTCGGTGCTTCTCAAAGTCACTATCATGCATATGACATATGAATAGTTCCGTGAACTTGAGAGATTGAAACATTGAAAGTATGTAGCAAAAGTGCTGACTTGGAGAAAAGCAAACTTGGTGTTCACCCATGTATGCCATTTCTGGGACAACCTTTCCGAAGTTCCATCCTGGCTCCAAAGTTTGATGCACCATAGCTTCCACATAGTCTCTAGGCAAAGTCACCCACAGCATGAAAGGACAAAAGTCATCCTTCATCAATTCTGTTCCACTCCAGGTTCTTCTGGAAATCAAAGTCTGCATTGATGAATCTGCAATGTTTGGCACCAACCTTGTCATACAAAATTTGGACTTCAGATAGTTCAAAGTCTGGGCGCAGCTCTCATTTGCTGACCGGATGCCACCGTCTCCACCAAAGACTCTTTTGGAATCCATCTTCTGTACTCTGAAAACTCGGATCATGGCTCTCACAGTCTTGAACACGGGAACGGTTCTGGTCAAACTAAAAAGGTTTCACACTTGACTCTGCAAAAGTTCCACGCTTCCTTTCTTCCCCCAAGGCTCTCAAAGGTCTCCTCCACGATGGCAGCAAGCTTCGCACTTCTTGACAAAAGTAGAAAGAGCTTGAATTTAGCAACAAAATTCAATTTCTGGTGGCAAAGTTGGATCTTCCTCAAAGTGGAAGTTGACACAAGCTGCCTGATGAGCACATCCTTGGCAGAGAGTTGGACTAAATGAAAGCACCTGTCCAGTACAAGTTTGGAAAGTCGAATCCGAACTTCTTGTGGATCAGGGCGAAAAAGTCTGGCTAGCACTGATCCCATCGCAAAGTTCCAACAGGGTTGGACACTATGCGGGTGGTAAATGGATTCAAAGTTCCACCTTGGAAAAGTTCACCACATTCACATTAAATTGGTTCCAGTTTGAAGTATCAAAAAAAGAACCCGCGGCAAAACATGTCAGAGTTCACAAATGGAAAATACACAACGACAAAGACCTTCCAAAGCTGAAGCAAAAGAGCGGCGGCCGCGTCACACAGAGTTACTCCCTGACAGTCGCAAAGTTCAAGCGGTCAAGTCGACCATGTAAACTTTCAGTGGAAAAGCGTGCACGTGCATGTGCTACACAGGTAGTATGTACAAAGGCGTGCCTTAAAGTCCCCCATGTGATGCAGAGGCCAGGTCTTAAATTAAAGTGAAACTATCGGAAATACTACTTGGGGATACAGCAAAAAGTTCCCAGGTGGCGATACAAAGTAACCTTGCTTACATACTTGGTGAGAATATCCCCAGGACTTAAAGTTCCAAGAACCTTCCGTAACCGTATAAGACCAGATTGAATTGAACCAACTCCTCAACATAAAGATATCTCAGCTCTACGTGTTTGGTCTTACCGGAAGTTCGGAAACGTCCTGCCATGGATTTGCCAGCCGTTGAATCTGTGAAAACACAGATGTTCGCTTTAAAGAAGAAAAGTCTTGAGTCCATTACCAAACTACGAACAAACAGAGGGTCGGGGACTCCACTAGCAATGGCATAAAGTTCAGCCTCTGCACTGGGTCGATACCTGTGTGCTGTGTTGCAAGTTTCACATTCGGGCGCAGTCGTTGAAGTGAAGTCTTAGTTCCTGAGAGATACTGTATTTTGCAAAGGGATCGCCTGTTGGTCCAGTTCGTCCTTTTGAAAGCTCTTTGACTGCATACATGACGCCACATCGCAAAGTTGACAGCCAAAGCACCTGACCAACAACTCTTCGGTAAAGCTTGCGCACCTCTGGAGAAACTTGATCTGAGTTCGTCACCTTTTTCAAAATGTCAATTGCAGCCGTGAAGGATTTGCATGTCTGCAATTCCAAAGTCTCCATAATCATCGAAGGTTGAATTATAGCTTCTTGGGGTTCTGCGAATTCCACCGCCAAGAAGACGGTGAACCTCCTGACCTTCATGCTCAAGTGACCTGTGGTCTTCAACAAAAGGTCTTTGCGCATTTTGGCCATTACAGTGTCAATGTCCGACCGGCTTCCGAAAAACATCAGATCATCCACATATGTCAAGACATAAATCTTTTCGTCTTGTGGACATACAAGCTCGGATCGCTCTTCATTCGGTCAAAGGTCAGCTTCTTCATGACAGAGGCGAAGTGGTCCTGCCAAAGTCTTGGAGAGTTCTTTAAGCTGTGAAGCGCTCGCTTCAATTTCCACACGCCGTTTTGTTCAGGGTAGAATTCACTTTAGGGGGAATTATGAAATTTTCAGTCAGAGGCGGTCAACCCATCTGCCTTTTGCAAATACGGATTGATCAACCACTGAGCATGGCGAACAAGCCAAGGGTAAAGTGAAGCATGAACCGAGTTTTCAAAGTCAACGTAACGTGCTTTCAGATCCGTCGTCAAAGTTCCTGCGCGTACAGAGTACCCTGGATGTTTCCTATACCAAGCTTCCAGCCACTGGCGACGTTCTCCACGAAAGTCCACCAAATCAACTTGTCCTGTGGCCGTCTGGGCAAGCTGCCCGTCCTGTCTCCAAGACAAAACCTTGCTGCGGCGCCACAACGGAAAGCGCAAGACCACTCAAAGGGTCAACCACGTTCAACAAAGGGATCCGTGGCTTACCAGTGCTGTCTCCAACGTGTGAACAATTGGTTGGCGCGTCTTCAAAATCCTGCTCCGATTTTGCTTAGATTTGGATTGGACGCAGATCTTACACCAACTAGCAAAAGGTAAGTGGGTAAGATGGTGCTCCAAAACTTCCACCTCTGTTGGCTCACCAGGAGCCTTGACACCTTTTGCTCTTTGAGCCAAAGTGCCGTCAACAGGAGGAACTTCCGTGATGATCAAAGTCATGCGAACATGTTCAACATCATGTGCCTGAAAGTTCGGATCATCAAATGGAGTAAACAAAGTTTTGCGAGTCTCATGACGTACACGAACTTCTGCAGTCGGAAAAGTCAACCAACGACCGTGCAAATACGGCTGACGCGTCAACGGATCCAAGCCCGAAACGGCATGCAACACAAGCGACTGCAAATCTTCCAAAAGTTACTGAACCTTCTTTGGCCTTGTTCAACTTCTCCTTGAAAGTGTGCTGAACAGAATGTGACGCCGGCCGCAAAGAAGTCGAGACCTGGCTGAGAATCACGCTAAGAAAGTTCAATACCGGAACGTCCGGCCTGGCCTCGCGCAAAGTTGGTCTCTTTTGCCTGAAAGTCCTTGACCTGTGGGCTCTGACGAAGTTTGAAGATCGCGCGACCAACAAAACTATCAACCTTAGCGCAAGGATCCGCTGACTGTCTCCACTGATCCGTGAGAATCCTCTTGCTTCCATCAGAGCAAGTCAGAAAGTCATTTCCGTGATCCTTTCATTTCCCAAGTCCTCAAGCAAAAGGTCTGCCTTTGGTTTCAGAGGTACCAAACCAAGTCTTTCTGGAGGGCGAAGTCGAGTCAAGTGTTGCCTTTCACAGCCCATCTGTCAGCATGGTATAGTAGACTGGGTTGAAAGTTGGTGCAATTAAACCTGGTGGTGCAGGCGCAGAACAAAGTGAACCGTGACGAACCATCCTGGCTTCTCGTCCGGCTGGGATTCTCAAAGTACAAGCGTCAGGTGAGTCCACGTTTACCTTGTAGCCTTGCAAAAGTAACCGACAAATCAAAATTACTGGGTAAGACACTACACAAACGTAAAAGTGAAAACACACGGGAACTTCGTCCAACTTCATGCGAACCAACCGACGACCGTAAACACGCAAAGGTTGACCACTGATGCTCCTCAGTGGTGGTGGTTCACCGTTCAACGACAATAAAAGTGGCCAATCTGTTAGCTGTCAAACAGAACCCATTGTTCTGAATCCAAAGGTGTGGATGTTAAAAGGTGTTCCACAAGCCAACGGTCATGAAAATTTCTGTCCAAACTCATGCCTATAGCTGCTCTACTGAAAACAAAGTATCCTGCTTTTCACGAACCATCTCACTCATGAAAGTGACAGCTGGCGAAAGTGACAGCTGGCGAAACAAGAGCTTTCTTAGAAAGTTTGTCAAGCACTGGGCATTCACGAGAAGGACAAAAGTCAACCAATCCTGTGAACATGCCTTCTGGCCAAAAATTGGCACGCAAAGTGAAGATCGTCGTGAAACTGTGCTCCTTCGTCATCACAGTTGCAAAAAGTGCAACGTTCGCCATGGATGGTGACTTCGCCGTCGGCGCCTTTCCTTTCACAAAAGTGGAAAACTGCCGAAACAGATCCCTGAGGTGGAAGTAGTGGTTTCAAAGTCTGACCTGCGAGCTAGCCGAAGCTTGCTCCGTTCCCTTAGTGCCGGAGCCTGCACGTTCCTGAGATTCCCAAAGAGTGCCAGTCCCAGGGATGGTCCAGCAGCCATAATCCCAAAAAAGTCATCATAGTAGTCACCAACTTCCATCACTCACCGCGTTCACAGTCCTTTGCCTTCTCCTTTGTTTCCTTGTGGCTTTCCTCCTTTACTCTTACCTCCTTTGGCAAAATCCAGTGCAGCGGTAACTCGAAAGTCCCTTCCTTTGCCTTTTCCTTTCTTACCTTAACCTCCTTGGCTCTTCCCTTTTGCTTTCGACCAAAGTCCTCGTTTCTTTCCTTTGCCTTTCATTGCTCCTACACCCAGGGGCGCTGGGCCATTGTTGCTACTGCTGCTACTTGAAGTTGCTCCTAAGATCAACTTATATAGACCTAAAGTATTCAACAATGGTGTCACGTGTCTGCTGGTATGTCTGCAAAGCGCGCGCGTTCAGCCTGAGGTGCATGCTGCTGAAGTGCTCCAGTGGTCTTATTCGGTAAGGCGGCTACCAAAACACCATCTGGAAGTAGTGAACCGACTTGTCGTTGGTAGCGGGGCTCAATGGTTTCGCAAGGATTGAAATCAGGCCCGACAGTGGCTGGATTGAATTGGAAATCTAACAGCTTGGTCAAAAGTGAAACATGCCTGGTTGCATCCGGGAGTGCGAACTTCTGATGCAAAAGTCTCCTGTCCCAAAACCGTTCGACTCAAAGTTCTGTCTCACGATCAACTTTGCCGCACCTGAAGTCAAATTTCCCACAAGGTAATCCGGCTTCCTACTAAAAGTCACTGCCTTCTGTGCGGCGTCTTCATTGACATCTCCTGTGTCAAAGGTCACTTGCAGATCGTCGTCTAGTATTGGTACGGTTCTTCCTTCACTGAAAGTTTTCACGCTTGTGTCAAACATGCTGATGTATGCCTTGAAGTTCCAGCTCAACTCTTCCCAGTCTGCAGGTATTCCTCAGAAAGTCTTTGGTCGTGGAAAACGAATCTTCCCTGTGAAGTCAAAGTCTTCGGTCTCAAGAGCCATTGCTTTCCAAAGTGCCCTGAGCTCCCATCTCTACGCTACCATCTGAAAGTAGCAGGCCCTGACTCTACCTAACAACCAAAATTGACCCTAACGTCCCACTCACTGCAAAGTCCTGTTTTACTCCTTGGGCATCACCAAAGTGATCCTTTGAGCAAAAGTACGTCAAAGTACTTGGTATTACTGTATCCCATGCACAATACAAGGTGTGACACTATATGTGCGGGAGAAAAGTGTATGTTTCACAACAACAACAACAACAACAACAACAACAACAACAACAACAACAACAACAACAACAACAGCAACAACAACAACCAACAAACCCTAAAACCTGTTGCCAAAGCATGCACCCAAAGCATCTTTCCTCCAAGTGGCAGGGGTAGAGATTCCTCTGACATCAGGTTTTGAAGAAGAAAAAAACTTCAAAAACTTTCGCAAGTAACGAAGCCACGCGAACCACGGGATTCATTTGATTCATTCCAGGCCACGAATGCCGTGAACGACAATCGCATCAATGCAAGCAACATCTGCACCAAAGGAGTTGGAACCATCTTTCCTTTGAAAAAAAAAACTTCAATAACTTCAAATGGAAGCTGGGTCTGTTGTTCTATCTTTACACTTGACAACTCAACAACATCTCAGAAATGCTTTCTCCAAGTGCATACCAAAGATCTCATACCGCCATCTGAAATTGTGTGACAGCAGGCGAGACCCAGAAAATGAAAAGCTGACTTGGGTCCACAAGATCTTCCCTGATGCTGGGAAGCCATGGCTTGTTTGTTCCATTTCCTTGGTCTGGACGTGCGCTTACAAGTCAGTTCCAACATGTCAGAAACTTTGAAATTACTTGAACATACTGAACATACTCGAAGCATCGTAGAGAACCCTGCCTTTCACTTTCAATTCCGTCCTTCAAGATTGTGCCTCGCCTTTATCTCTGCTCAAGTTTGTCTCCATAATGAATCTCTTTGTCAAGTCTCATCAATAAAAAAGCGGAGCGTGTCAACCCGCCTCTCGCTCTCAATTCGGTAGTAGAATTGTATGATTCCACCGCGTGGTGCAGTGCGGACGCCTCATCAAAGGAAGCCATAGCCACAAAACATTGATAAACAAAGCATGACAAACTGGCTTAAAGAACAAGGATAAGTTTCCATTCCCTGCCTGAGAGCATCACATCAAGATGCTGAGAATTTCGTGGTGCAAGTCTTCCATGCATACCGCTCTGAAGAAAGAAACCAGGCTGCCCTTCCCAGTTGGTTCCTGCACTGAGGCGGTAAGGTACTCAAAGTTTCTGATTCTACTGCACTAAGTGACATGCAAACAAGAACTTTATTTCGATTGGTTTCCCGTTTTTTCTGCCAATCTTTGACACTGTGTGATGTGCCACTCCTGATCACAGAGTACCATCCGGAATCAAGTCTACAACTAGACTAGAACCCCTGTCTAGACCACCAGGTACTCTCAAGTGCAAGGAATGTCTGTTCTCAAGACACAGACGTTTGGACCTTAAAGGATTGATAGAACAGACCAGACATCCTGCCCGGCTATTGGACTAGAATAAGACTCGGAAGCCCTTCCCCACAAGGCTAAGCAAGCAGGGACCACAATCTCAACCTTCAATCTCATCAGATCTTCATATTGTCTATAGTCGCATGAAACCATGCTTGACAGTATCCTGTTGCTCAACGGATCTTGAACCGTCCTGAAACGACGACCCAGTTCATCAAACCACCTGGATTCTCTGTGTTCCTGCGGAAAAGAGATGAGCTTGCATTGCTGCATGCCATCCAGCAAATACGGGAATCTCAATGGATCATGGTTCCACGTTCTTGGTCCCCCCAAATATCGTCACAACTACTATGTAGTCATAGTACTTGTACTAGAAGCAATGATACTAGCTGCAACAGTGCAGTACAGCACAATTGATACTGTAAGCACTACTACCACCCAACACACCATTGCGTGGAGGATGGCCAGATAATGCGGACAAAATCTGACAAATGTACACCCACCCATGTAGTTTGTATACTTGACATTACTGTACAATGTTTACAAAGCAACCACATGACTCTCCTAGCATCCGAACCTGTCAAAGTACACAAGCCCAAGACAGCACAATTTGCCAGTTTGCTGGTCAAGAAGCAGCCCAGACGGCAAGCTGTGGGTGTCTCGGTCTTCGCGGCTGAAGCCAATCTTCAGGATAAGGGCATCAGCACAGCACCGTGTGCAGGCCAAGGGCTCCTGAACGTTCGAAAGATGCCAAATTCGGACGACAAGTCAGGTAGCTTGACGCTTGCATGCCCTTCACAAACAATACATCTGCAGGACTCAGTGAAGAAAACCTTTGAAGCTGTCACCTTAAATGATTCTGAACTGGATGTTTCTACCTGCTTCGACTCAATGTCGTGGCCAGAAATGTGTAAAGACTGGGTTTTTTCCTTTGTAATAAAGCTGAACCTGTGGCCTGTTGCCTTTTGGCATGAGTGATTGTGACTGGATTTCTACAGATTGCTTCAGCATATTGAGGCAAGAAAAGGCTGCCAAGGGACATCTGCCACAGTGCATCTGGGAGCCAATTCTGCCTAGACAACAGCAAAGCACAAAAAATCCAGGAAGGGTAGAACTGTGTGCTACAAGATTCTTTGCCAAGAGAGGACACGACAGTGTCTCATAATATGTTTGTATGATGCCGGCATATTCAGAACCCAACCTGATAGCGTGTAGCTCCTGCCACGGCCATAAATTGATTGGTTCCACATTTGCTTGAAGACCAAACATGATTCTGGTCCATGCCGCAGCCGCTTCCTGACATTCAGGAATGCGCTGGTTGTGCTGGTTTGAATAGACAAAACCTCATTGCCGTCCAAAATAAGAAATTAGACGATCATATTGACAAAGTTGAGATCTGAATTTAGCCAAAGACTGAAAAGGGTTGAGGCTCCCTCTGGTAGAAAGCCTCCTCCCTTGACCTTGCCAAGAAGTTCCAAGTTGTTCATTTTTCTCAAGTCTTGTTCACTCCGGGGAGCTTTAGATCCTCCACGTTTCTGCAAATTTGGCTTGGAGACTTAGCCTTAGGTTTGCTAGAGTCGGTTTTAAGGCAGCGCCAGCACCCCTATCAATGTCCTTGTTGTTACAACACCAAAAATCTGCCCACCGGTAGGTGTAAGAGAGCGTGCTTCCGCCTTTAGCTAGAGGAGGCCTTCTTATGCACATGAACACATGGGTATCTTTTAAAATGCTGCAATTTGCCGCATTTGGGGATGGTTTTGGTCTACCCCCATTTTTGCAGTCTATATAGAACTTATGTGGTGATAATCCGAGATGAAATTGTGGCACATTTTGGGCACATTTTGGCATCTTGCCATATTTCGAGTCCGGCAGAGTGGCCGTAAAAAATTGCAGGGTTGATTTTGGGCTGGAAAAAGAGCAGAAATTTTGGACTGTCGTAGTACTGCTATCCTCGCTATTTTTGCTTGTCACCTAGGACCTTGCAGTGATAAGTATCAGTATTTTTTGCACGAGGGCCAAGAAACCGTGTAAATGGGGTGTTGCGCTCACTTTTTTTGCTTTGGACACCAATAAGACACGGTAAATAATGTCTTTGTTGTGGAGATGGTGCTGATACACCCAACACCCCACCCTGGCAAGTCTTTGACCCTGCCGCGCAGCCGGCCTTTTGTCCTATATCGAAGTATCATTACAACGTTTGAAGTACTCTGAATTTAAGCCGTCCACCAGTCCACCCTCTCATTTCTTGACTAAGGAAATTCAGGTGCCACAAGACAACAATGCTGGCCTGCAGCTTCATCAGCCTCGAGTTCCTCTTGTGTGCAAAGCCGGGCGCCCACTTCCTGTGTCAAAAAGAGCCAAGGTAGCTTTTCATCTCCAGGTCCAAACCAAACAACCAATTCCTGCGCTGAATGCTTGTCTTGTGTTGCAGTCGGTGCTCACTGCCGACTCGCCTTGCAAGTTTTCTGCGCCGAACTCCATGTAACGTGACCACTGCAACCCTTAAGCGGCCGGTCTGAACTTGCCGCACAAACTGCTCCATCATCATTGTACTGAGAGCCTTGTGTTCAGCTCGAGGAGTCACGTCATAATATGCAACTTTGGATCTAGGTGGCAAGGCAAATTTCGAGCCAGCTACATAGCTGGCTCAACAGTACTTCGTTTGAACAGGCTTAAGATTGTGACATTGCGTAAGTCTTAAGTGCACGCAGGGTGACGTGTAGGCCAATTCAGCTCGGCGCATGTCATCTCTGACTTCACCTCCAGTGGAGATGACATGTTCATGAACCTATGCTTCAAAAGACATCTGCCAGGTACTGAACTCTCTGCCAAAACTGAAGCAGAAATGACATCTCCCTGCCGACTGAATTTGGTGAGACAGAATTAATGACACCAGCTAGAAAAAAAGCACTGAACCGTACTTGACTAAACCACTCTACATCCCGCCTTCATCTGGTGCTCTTTCACTGCACATGCTGCAGAGCAATAACCTCGCATCTGAAGTACTTGCGGCCAAAGTTTGCACTCTAATATGCCAAACGAGCATATCTAAGAAATACAGTACATAGAAATACCAAAGAGATGAATTGAAACTTGAAGGTTTGTGAAGCAGCAAACTTGGTCAGGAGATAATGTCTGCTGCCTCGTTATTCTTGATGTCAACTTTGCGGACTACCAGCATGGTTACCTCTTTCGTTCTACAATAAGTAGAATATTAGGTCATAGTTGGGCTCTGGAATCCCTCAGCGAATGATTCTGCAACTAATTTTGGTTCATTGGTTTAAGTTTCCGTTTTTCATATTTCATATTATGTTTCGGTATTTCAATACATTCCTTGATTCTGCTTCAACGTAGGCCTTTTTCATGCGCTCCTCAAGTTGCTGGCAACTATCCAAATTCTTGCCTGGCAATCTTTATCCTCAATTCCATAGTTCAAAGTTCAAAGGTGCTTCAAGAAATAGACCTAAAATTTCCTTTCATAGGTGGGTTAGAGATCAAATTCCTGTGTATGCATATCTCAGCTCATTCACAAATTCAAAGTGCTGGGCCTGGGCCTTCCAAAAATATGTTTGGGATGGTTCATGGATCCGGCAGTTTGCCAACTCAAATTTTTACCTGGGAAACTCCTTTCTCTCAGTTGTTACATGTTGCCCTCAGTGACTAGTTCCCAATCATTGCATTGAAGAGGAAGAGGAAAAGCAGAGCGAGAGACTCTCTCCTTGTCATATTTGGAAAAATGGAATTCTTTTTGCAGGTCAACTGTGATTCATATCAAGTTTGCTGCTGCTTGTGTGGGTGGATAGCAAGAAATAGCAAGAAGAGAAGACTGCAAGTTCCCACATAACAACAGCTTGAATAAAACAGCAACAAGAATAGGCGCAGACTCCAGAATTCAATCCAAGTGTCCCCACTTTGTCTTTTCCTTGGTGGCAGCAATTGCTCTATGATGATCTATGATCTATGATGGCAGATGTAAAGTGACCCACAAAGTGGCTGGTGCCAGGTGCAATGTGCATCGACTCTAAGTTTCATCACAGTTCCAGTCACATGCTGCATGTCAAGCTTGGCCCATCTCTAAGCTGAGCATCTTCATCAACATAACAAAAGTCCCTATCGCTAGGTACGCACTTTGTGAAGCAAGGCGTGCCTCCCGGCACCATTGGACTGGTGTCCTGCAGGACATCCGAAGCACGCCAAGTCCATGAGGGCAGATGCAATCTGTCGTTTAAATTTCATGTGTGCAGTATACATAAGTATAAATATATGTATATATGTGTATATATGTGTATGTACTACGTAAATTTACATTCTAGATACTAGATGATCTAGTATGGGCTGGAGGGGGACCTGTTTCACGTTTGCTTGGAATTCCTTTCTGCTGCCCTTCTGATATGGATATGCAAGCTTTTTTGAACTGGGTATGTTTTCTTCCGATTCTTTTCTGGGAATCTATTATATACATATATATATCTATATATAAAGAAGTATAAAGACGCTCCCATGTAGGCAAGCAAAGACTCTCCAATAAAGAAGGGCTCTACAAACAAGAGTCCAACCACAGACCCTGGCCGAAGCCCTTTCGATCAAACTCTTCCCAAGCCCTTGTCAGACTATCTGACTAGCATCCTGCGTGACGCAGCCCACGCTGAAGAACAAAGGCCGCAATTTGTCCACAGTTGCTCCCCCAACAAAGTGGCCCTCTTGACCATCAACAGTCACCTGCGAGTGCTTTGCAGGGATAACATGACATTGACACCATTGTCCTCCAAGTGAACTTGAGCAAGTAAAGCAGCTAAAGCTAACAGCTAAAGCAATGTGTTTGACCAAATGAACAGAGCTCACTCCAGCGCAGATTCAGATTTGGATGAAAAATGTTCGTTACAGAGTTCGAAAGGTCTTCTGAGCACATTCAGTGCTCTTTGTCCGTCCACTATGGATATCTGCAGCGCTGCCTGCAGGCTATCCAGTGTCCAGGATGCATCTGAAAATGTTTCCACTCTGACGCCATGCAAGCCTCGGATGTAGTAAACTGGCACCTTCAAGCTTCTTTTATCTTGATTCAGACCACATGACATGAGGTGGATCCGACGTGGATAGCCAAAGATAAAAGATGATATAAGGTTACCAAGGCAATTTGTCGCAAATTTCTCTTGAACAACATCCGAAGGGTCATTGCACAAGTTCACATGCGATCTACAAGTGTTCCGACAAGCAGCTGAAGCTCGAAGGGACCACAATACTTTGACAAAAGAAGCCTGCCGCCACCGCAAGTGGTCGATACAAGATGCGAGTCGCAAATTCAAAATAAGCCATAGCGACGCGCTACCATCGATTGCAAATGCTTTACAAAAAGTATCCCACACTACTGGTATGAAGCAACGGATCCATGAGATTCAAGATCTGGATCCAAAAAACTCCTTAGAGCTTACTCCGATCCTTCCATAACATCGGACTTAAAATGCCGCCGGTTGTGACCTGCCTTCTGCCCAGTGGAAAGGCAGTCCACACCCTTGTTACAGCTATTCGCGCCGAGCTGCAAAGGCTTTCTGTCTTGGCCTCCCACGTTGCTCCAAAGAACTGCAGTTCGTGGATTGAAAAGTCAAGCCGCAACAGTGATGTGCTCGGCATTGCCCATTCAACATCACTGAGCTAATCCAAGGGAATCTGTTCTATAGCGTGAAGGAGCTGAATTTCAACTTAACTTCACACTGATTCTGATATTTGGACAGGCGTATGTGAAAATATAAATAGATCATAATAAATCAAATAAAATGAGGACGGGACTGAAGCCCAGTTATTCCAAATGATCTTTCTGAGATTGGAAGTGATTAGGTGCCCGAAAGCGGCCCTATGCGCCAAGTGGCATCGCGCAGGAGATTCGCAAATCAACAGAACAAAAGTTCCAGTGCTGCCACTGCCTGAAAAGTTTGCGGAGAACCATTCTGTCTCCCCAAGCGAACACAGACTACATCTGAGGTATCAGTTCATCTTGTATCTTTGGAACCACAACACACATCCTGGACGTCAATATTTCCGCACAAATTGCTTGCTTCATCTCATCTGCCCCTGAGCTTCTAGCACAAAACAAATATCGAACTTCAAACAAACGAAACTGCTCAACACCAACAAAGGTTGGAGGCAAACAATGACTTTACCTTCATAGCATAGATCGAAAACAAACAAAATATTGCTGCGTACAAAACATCCAAAAATGAGGTAATACGTCTTCTTAGGCCAGGAGCATCCAAGGGTCAACACTTCAGACATGCAAAATGAGAAAATGTGCAAGGCATTTCCACGTGTGCAAGTGCACAGAATGATATCCCCCACAACCACCCCCACCCCGTGTCAACAAAGTGGGAACTGCCCGGGGTTCCGGGGGGATATGTGACAGCGTGACGCCAAAACCAGGGGTTGACCAGCCAACGAACAACAAGAGGAGACCGAAGAGGAGCGCCAAGTGTCATAAATTAAAGAATGGTGCCACGATGCCACAGCGATGGCAAAAATGGTGCCCTCACAGACTGACAGAAACAAGGCAAGACCAAAACAAGAGGAATCGAATATGCCTTGAACAGAGGCATCAATATCCTTCCTACTTCTTTGTTCCCTCTTCCCCTACAGGCCCTATTCCTCGCCTCTTTGCTGCTCTCGCTCTCGCTCGCTCTTTTTCTCTCTCTGTCTGCCTTCGCTTTGCCTTCTTACTTTTATGTTTCACTCCCTCCTTTCCTGTCCTCCGGTGACCCCGCTGATTTTCAAGCAATAAATCTGAACCACTCAGGCCCCCCAATAGAAGAGGCACACAGCTTGTTTTTTCCTGAAGCAATGCCATAGCTTTGCATTTGTTTGTAAGCTAAATTTGCAGAGCTGGCACTTCAAAATATTTGTAGAACAAAGTGTCCCTGGACGCCTTCCTGTAAGTTCCAATACTGCCTAGCCTTGAGTTTTGAAGCATGGCGAAGAAAAGTGCCAAGCCCTAAATTTGCTTCAATTCAAACTGCTATTTCATTTCATAGTAGTCCTGGCAGAATGCAACGAATCAAAGCACGAATTATCACAAATTGATCCGTGTTTGTCTAAAGAAGTTGTTTCCCACATTGAGTCAAGAAAGGTTAAGCAGTATTGTTATTGTTTGTAAATATCCTCCAAAGTTGCATCTTCGGCTACCAACTCAGACCGCCCAACTCAGAACCCCCATCCAGAACCCAGACCAATAGACAAAAAGCGGAATGAAGAACAACCAATGAACAATTCCACCCAAACTTGCTGGCAAAAAAAGAGAGAGTGTGTGTAGTCAACTGCGCAGTGCCTAGTACACGACCCCATGCACAGTTTGCACGTGTTCACAACGAACTCAGTACTATGAGAGTCGGGAATATCAATCTGAAATTAAAACGACCTCTATCCATTAAAATACTCCTCCCATCACAATCAAGACCATTTCAAACAGCATCCATTCAATCCATTCATCCAAACAAGTGCTTTGGGCTCTTTATGATTCTCTTTCAACTTTCAACGATGCAGATGGTGCCTGGACTGGAACTGGTTTGGGCAACCACTGTCGTCAAAGCCAAGCGTGGGATTAGCTTCAAGCCTGTGCAGAACAAGCATCGAGCACCAGAACCCTGCGAGAGACCGGAATTGAAAGCGTATGAGTGTAGGGTTTAGACAACACCACCAACCCCTCCAAAGAAGAAGCGCAGCTGTGCAAAATCAAGGTGTCCCAATGGAGCGTGCTTCTTTGCAGACATATGCAACATGTGCTTCCAGATGGCACCAAACATTGGGGGAAAGTCCCATCTAGCCCCACTGCTACAGAATTACACAAACACAGCTCATAAGACTCATAAGACTAGTAAGGCTGCTTGGTAGATTGTCGTCCTCTGTCATCTTCCATATAGCCACGATCACTTTCCACACTCACCAACTCCACTCCGACTTCTCCGACTTTTCAGACTTCACCTGAGAAAACGCCAGGATCCAGCATCCAAGTCTTGGGGGATGCACGGCCTGCTTGCTCAGCCATAGAAAGCTGCCAGCTCAAGCAGCGCCCTCGAGACCGAGGATTGTCCGCATCCTACAGAACACACAAACACAAATCACCATGCTATGCAAATCCTTGCAGGCTTTGAACCACTTGCCTTCGACAAATAAACATAGATGTAACCTCAGGTGGCAGAGCTCTTGAACCCCATTTGCCTCTCATCGTTCAGTACATGCAGCACATTCTTTGCTTGGCTCCAAAGAACTGTTTTTCAAAACAAAGCAAAAGAAAATGCCATGCGCAACCGCCAAGCAACAAAATGTATTCTCCCAACAGGTGTTTTGGCAGCTGCGTTCATTCGGGCTTATTGGCCAGGAATCAAAGTCGGCCAGCTTCCCTAAGACGGCATTGGTGCCTGGGTGTCGCTTGAAGTTCACCTCATCAGGCCCTTTCACCCAGGCCTGGCCGGCAATGAGATTGGAAAACTGCCTCGTTCGCTTTTTGTAATTGTATATATGAGTACAATGTGTAGACGTTGGACAGCAATTTGAGATATAACTTACATGCGGTTGTTGTGCTGCCTGATAAGGGGAGTATATAAGTAGGTTGGGCAAATTGCTCATATTGCATCGAAATAGATCCCCGCTGCGGATTGGCGTAACGCATGTGGCAAAATTCTACCAAAACTCAATATGCTAAGACGAAGTCTTCCTAACATATTGGATATGCATTCTGTGCCAGGCGCTCCTGGCCTGGTTTCCGTGCTTGTTGGATGTGATATTCCTCTTTGCAAGTGCAAAGCAGCAAAGCTCCTGATCTGTCTTTGATCCTGGTCGAGCACTAGCAGCCAGCAATCACTAGGAACTCTTTGAACATACCGTGAGCCCGCGGGCTTGCTGTATACGTAAAACAATGAGTCGAAATTCGTGATCCCGAAATCGGTCCGTTAGAAGCAATGAAGGTCTTGTGGCAAACCTCTGCTTTGTCACAGCTGTAGTCAGAAGTTGGTGATACTGGGAAGCATGAGAAGCATCCATCCAAAGAAATCCTTGGTTTGCCAAGAAAGCGCAGCCATGTACTACAAATTCTGCAAACTACTGAAGTTGGTGTCCACCAACACAATTGGTTGGCCGCATAACGTCGCATATTTTCAGTCAAACATCTCCTGTAAACATCACCCCACTAGGATTGAAAATTCCTCTCTTTCCGTACTCTCTAATCTCTTTCTGGTCTTCTTCAGCAATTGCGGTCAACATTGACGTCCTGTGCCGAGGAGCAAAGGTACGGGACCAATATGCTGATTTGCACAAGTAACATACCCTGCCATTCTGACCCCGTTGCAGGGATGGCAGCAAATGTGCATCCCATACCTTTGCAAGGAGGCAGAAAGTGAAGTGACTTGTTTGAAGTGTGGATTGTCTATACAGATTTCCGATTTCAAAAGTGCTTAGTGGACCCGTCTGCGGATTTCCAAAGATCTGTGAAGGACTTTCAGCACCAAGAAATTGGTTCACCCCCTTGCCAGTTTGCTTGGATGCTCTGAATCAAACCAGGAGGCTCTTCCAGCAGCTGCCATTTTGATCCAAACACTTGTGGCAACTCCCTCAACCTAGAATCACGAGCCTGCCACAAGATCTGACTGACTGGACTTCTAGCAGCACCGTTGCGTGGACTCTGGTCTTCTGAATCAGGCCGCTTCTTGTTTGTCTCTTGTCAGAATGTCTGGAAAGCTTAGGCAAATTGCATTGAATAGTAAATTCCGACAGTGAGGATTTGTGCCCTGCCTGAGCATTGCAAACGCTCAAAGTTGTCAGAGCATCCATTTCACAGAGGCCGAAGTCGCAGGGCATGCTCTGCATAAAGCTCAAACCACTGCCTCTAGATGCTTCTTGGGGACATCCTGACCGCTTGATTGTAAGAGACTTTATGATGCTTTGTCACTTTCAGGCATTGAACAATTGTCTTTGGATCTCTACTTTGTGCAAAGCCTGTAGTTCGACGTCTTCATTCCTTCACACTGGAGGATCATATTGAAACCTCGTTGGTACTATAATTCTGGAATGCTTGCCCGGCTTCAAAAAGACGGAAGAACTTCAACTGTTCGGAGACATGGTGTTATCAGCAGCTATGGTAATTCCTGTCCCACATGATTATCGAAATGCAACAAGCTTGGAATCGGAAAAAGATTCCAGGTAACTCAGGTAACTGTACAAATGCAAATTTAAACTTTGAAGAACTTTGAAGCTTGCTTTGATCCAGTGAGCTTGGGATTCGGATCATTGAGTCATTGAGACTGGAGAGACTCGAGGCAATCCACGCAGTCCAAGCATCATTGCCCCCACCAACGCTGACGCTGCTGAATGCGCAAGCCAGGCCCA
>OMLO01001406.1_pt1 | contig 18511 bp, 12 predicted proteins | sample 1674811 | NCBI WGS metagenome assembly OMLO01 (sample SAMN06265003, study PRJEB25207) | coral metagenome | isolation source: Coral host | place: Mexico:La Bocana,Puerto Morelos, Mexico | collected 2008-11-13 | reverse complement strand
TTTTTTTTTAATGATACGGCGACCACCGAGATCTACACTCTTTCCCTACACGACGCTCTTCCGATCTGTTGTTCAGCAAGGCGTAAACGTGATATTTTCAAAGGCGAAGACGAAGATACTTAAGAAGTGTAAACTTCCCTGCAATTAACCTAAAATTGAATTTTATTTCCTTTAAAAAGAGGCAGAAACCATCATGTTTTGATTTAAACGCCCAATTTCCGACAAGTACTACCTAAATGTACGAACTGCGTCAAAACTAAATCTCACGACTTTTAATATCTATAATTTAACTTAGGTTATGCATATACATTAGTCTGCGGACAGGCTCCCGGCGCTCACCGGCTCCGGACAAAAAAAATCGCCAAGCAAAGTGAGCCGAAGAGTGCCAAAGTGAAGCCTGTTCAGTAGGTCCTTGTCCTTGTCATTTTGAATACACCGCCCCTACCCCTGCTCCTCCCATTTTGGAGTAAATTATTCTTACATTGTTTCACATGAATGTATTGAAAGTGGGAGGGGGTGAGGGGGGTTTCGAAACCCAATTTTTTTTCCATTGACTCTGAAAGAGTCAAAACATTGCACAACTTTGCAGCTGTATTGCTTCGTTTGTTCAGTGTGCGTGACATTTCAAATTAACATGAGTCACGCCACTTGAATTTGATAAAATGTAACAAATACGCTTTAGTTTTGAACATCGTACTTCAATTTGTGACTCAACTTGCAGCCTAGCAACTCTTAATATGGGTGGTAACGTGAGCAAAACAAAATGCTGGAATTAAGCATTTTTTTTACCAGAAAGTCCTAAAAACTCTTCAATCAACAAGTGACGACTGGGTGCGTGAGACTTCAACATGTTATGCAAATACTACTTAACAGAACAGATTCTGATATATCAATAACATAAACCCTAGTAAAAGAAATAGTCCTAACCAGCCATTGTTATGTTTATTTCATTAAAATTCGTAATGTTTTGATAACGAACGACTAAAAGGGATCAGCTTTGAAACTAAATTTCATAATGTGAAACATTATATGAGATAAAGTTGGCACGGAAACGGTAATTTTAAAAACTTTTTAAGTCCCAATTTATAACCATTTATGTCATTGTAAATGGGTGACTTCAAAAGAAAAGCCTGAAGCCAAAGTCATTAATCAAAAATCTGTAAAGATCATTTATCGTGCGAATTAATTTTTCCACTGGAATAGCGAATGAATTTACATTTGAGCTCACTGTGATGATGAATGTCGATGGGGAAAGTTGTGTCAGGCACGGGTTTCACTTCTCCTTTACGGCTAGTAATATATAATCGAGTTTGAAATTTTCACCGCTTTCCATTTAACCTCTGCGATGCAGGGCTGCCGAGAAAACAATAGGCTCAGATAGAAAAGATCACACGTATTACGTTTGTAAAGATTGATGACAAGACTCACTTTCGGTTGTTTATATTCGACGAGTTATTCGTGATTCAAAACGCGGCGCTAGTTTTGCATATTGAACATTATATACACAATTCCTGACTATTTTACCTCACCATGTACCAAACCCTTCAGTGATTCCCTCTGTTTAGCCTAGTGGCCAGAAGTGGGTAGCAGATCAGTCTCACAGTGTGCGTCAGCTGCGGAAAGTCACGTACTATTCTTCTCGACTGCTGCCAAGTTCCGAGATCGAAGCTGAGACTTTGGTGTCACGCTTCGTAGACGTCACGCTATACTTGTGCGAAAATGAAAACGGCGAAGGAAAAAGTAGGGGAAAGCGCGGCGAAAGAAAGCGAAAGAAAGCTTTCTTTCAATTTCTCTTGGCTAAGGCAAGTTAAATGACACCTCACGCAGGTCATACATACAGGTCACACGACCCCACAAGGATTGTGCTTTAACCCCCAATCGTGTATAAATAAAGGATTGATGATGATGATGATTACGACAAAGACAAATCATCGTTTTGATGTTAAATTTCAGTGTATTTTAAACCCGCCAAAAGTCCTGAAAGATATTGAACTAGCATGCTTGACTTCGGTTGTCGCTACAGGCTAACCAGCAGTTTTTTTTTCTTTAACAAAAAGTCAGTTTCTCGTGCGTTTGTCTGTCTTATTAACATTGTCAGAATAGCTGTGGATCACTACTTTGACACGGTTATGATGGAATTCATTGTCACTGTCATTGTCACAGGACAGACGCAGGCAAAACTGACGTCAAATTGTTAGCTCTTGCTCGTCGACGCATTGGGTAAATTATATATTCATGTCTCTGCCACTTGTTGACAATGAAAACAGTGCTAAGTGAGCAAATGCAATTTGTGGACGAGCAACCAACCTCGTTCCAGGGCTTTTCCCTTAAAGGTGGGAGGGGCCCTCCCACCTTCAAGGGAAAAAGCTGGAAAAGCCCTGGGAACGAGGTTGGACGAGCAACAACTGAAATGGCCTCCCGAAGGTGGGGGGATACCTGTTCAAGAAATCCCTTTAAACTTTCGCGTGTTTTCACCTTGTTCCCTGTTACAACTTTTCTTGGTTCTTAAGGTTTTTGTCAAAGTAAAAGTTGTCACTAATAGCAGAGATTGAAAAACATATTGTTTCTCTTCTTCATTGGGTATGTTCCCCCAAAACCCTGAGAGGCCCCTCACATTTCAGGTTATGCAAGTATAATTTGTCCAACAGCAGCTTTTTGCGCGAAGGAGGACGGAGGACCCCTAGCTTTTGGGAAGTGCTTTCAATGCCGTTCTCTTCTCGCTCCTGAAAGATGAGAGACCCTGGGAACGAGCTTCAACGAGACATAGGAGATTGAAGGAGATTAGAGTGAATCCACTTAAACAGGATTTTTTCTCACATGTTGGTTTGTTTTTATAATGGCAGCATGAACGTTACCTCAGGGATGTTTTCGCACGGGAATGAAAGAAACTCCAGAAACTCCAGAAACTCCAGAAACTCCACGTCATAGGATTGCCCAATTCTAGACCCTGCTGAAGATTTTCGAAACCGGGAGTAATAGGGAGTTTCCGAGTTGTCTTTTCCTTCTGTGTCAAAGCGAGTCTTTATGCGAAACCGTTCATATGATGATGTGTTCCGCCTACATATTCATTTCCATGCAAATCAAACTCATCTTCACATGAAAGGTTTTGCACTAAGACTCGTTTTACGACAGAGGCACCGGCAAGGCAACTCAGAAATGGCCTGTTTAAAAAAGAGTTGAAAGGGAACAAGTGCATATGTGACAGTTACTCTCGTACCCAATTTAACGTTTCTTGTTGTCAATCAAATTACACTGACAATATTGTGGTTTAATGACGATTATTTTGACTTTCTCATTTGAAGGTTGATGGTAAAAAATTTGCGTTTTAATTTTGAGTCGCTCTTCTGTAGATGCTGATGTAGATCTACTTTCTTCTTACTGCTTTAATAGAAACTCATATCTTCACCGTCACTAAGCCAAATCGCTCACCAATTATGTCAACATTAGTTTTCAACTGTTGTGAAGGGTCTTTAAACCGCAGTACTAGTTACTTTAAGAACTTAGGAGTGGTTCCTCTTCTTTGGAACAGTCTCCGCTGAGAGGGAGATATGTTTTATCAACGTCGTCTGATGGTGGATGATGCAGCTCGATGGTAATGATGTAAAGAATGGCGCCCAGTACTCCTCCAAGTAAACAAGCTATGATTGGTACCCAGGTCCAACCATGATAAGCCCTAAAGACAACGAAAACTTTTATGGCTTCGCAAATTTTAACTTCACAATTACAATAAAAATAATATGTTCTATTGTAACATGAGTATTATGGCGGCCACAAGTTTCTTAACATTAGCTATTTAGTGTAAACATTCTTTAAATAAAGTCTTTAGTTTACTTAATTATTTTACTTTGCTGACCTTATCATGTGTAGGACTGAATTCCCTATTTTCTTTTTCCTTTGCGCCAATTTATTACGCGCTCTCGTTGGGACAATATCTTTTTATTTCCAAATCGTTCGAATTTTTAATTAAACTATTCCGTTAAACCGTGTCTCTTAAATCTCGCGATCTCACCAAAAATAACAAAATCCCAAACAAGAATATCGACGTAAAAGGAATATTTCGTTTGTATGTGCTGAGTAACACCTAAATTTAATTGAAATTACGCATGAGCCAGACTAGCAGTCACGGCCAGCACCGTTGTTGCTAAGCAACATGACCCATTTCCCTTTGCCTCATGTTGGCATGACAATTTTCCAGGGAAGAACTAGCTTTTAATTATTGTTAAAAAATTACCATCTGACAAAACAAAAAGCGATTCCGTATCTGAGATTGATTGACTCGACAAGACAAGAGTGGAGAAGCAAACAACAAATACTGGTTGCCATTTTGACTACAATGTTCGATCCAAAGTAGTTCATATTTGATTCAAAAAATACTTACGTAAACACTTCACTGCCCCATCCAGCCATTGCGATGAAAAGTCTTGGTCCCAGATCTCTGGCTGGGTTGATGGGGCAGCCGCAGTTGAACCCAAAAGTGCTGGCAATGACGACCACGACAAGGCCAATCATGATTGGTACCACCCCCTGGTCAGTACAGTTGTTGTTCTTGTCTATGATGGCGAAGATACAGCTGACAAGAAGAGCCGTGCCGAACAGCTGAAAAGTAAGGCAGATCAGATCACAATCTAATCTCTCCTCACGCAAGAGACCGGGGTGCAGGTAATAATTTAACCACATTTAGTAATTCTCCGTGTTAGCGAAGAAACGATCTATGGTAAACAGTTTTCAAACTTGTTACTGACAAGTAAACGTTTCTCCCTAAAATTTCCCAATCTACGTTTTGATTCATACTCGGTGTAGTCGAACGAACTTTCGGTATTCAAACCCAATGGAACTCAAGCCAAGCTAAGCCAGGTATTGAATGCGGCTGGATTCGGCCATAAACCACTCTGAATATTTGTACCTCTCGGCTCTACAAAAACCTCTCTGAACGTGCACGTGACATCCACTATTTGCAAAACTGGAAAACTAGTCTTTTTAATTAGATATGTTAGTTACTTCATTAATGAAGGTTACTTCATGAAGTGTTCGGAATTTGTACGTTGGACTTCGCTGACAGATTTTCCATTTGTGGAGTGAGTTCAAATGCACCTGATGCGTTCGAATGAGTTCGATTTAAACTCGGTTTTCATCTAGCTCGATTTTCTAAACTGGTAGTTGTGTGGACAGGGCAACTCAAGAACATAAAAATAATGCGAACAACCGTTAAAACTAGACAAACAGTTTTATGGGAAGATGAGACTATTCCTTTCCAGCCCTTATTCCGTCTAGGGCTGTTTGGATGAGTCGGAGCCCTGAATAATATCCAGCTTTACGTCCACATCAGAGTCGCCTCTTATTAGTTCCAGCTATACGTCAAATTAAACCCAAATTACACCCATAATTATAGATGTTGTTTTCACTAGCCCGACATAACAATATTTTTTCAACATTACTTGATCAGAAAATCCATTTCCAGTAGACAAGAAGGACTGGGGATAAGATACCCAGATTCCCGCGGTAGCGTTCACACCGATAGTTTGCCTGACACCACCATCAAATGCGTTCAGGGCGTCTGAAAAAAAAACCATTTTCTTTATTTCTATTACTCCCCGAGGATAATGAAACTCTTGTAAAACCATGGGACAAAGATAAAACAGCTGTGAAAGGATCATTGCAGTCTCACATGCAGAAAATGGTTTCTTTTTCACAATTAATTACCCTTTCTAGCCATATCTTGGTAAGGCTTTTAGAATGAACGATGAAATTTTATTCTCGGGATCAAACTGGCTAACTTTCAAACGATATTTGAGTAACACTAGTTGAAATGTAATTTCAGCTTAGGAAAATTAACTCAGTTAGAGGTCGCTCAGCGAGGAGATAGAACAAAGGTTCAAAAATTTTTTAAGGACATTTTTTCTTAGTGCCAGAAATACAGCCTCGTTCCCAGGGCTTTTTCTTTGACATTTTTCCAAGGTAAACTTCTGGGAACGAGCTAGTCATAAAGGATAAGGGATTGCCACCAAAACAGAGATACTGAGACATCTATGCTCGTTCTTAGGGCTACTCCTTTAAATTTTTTCACGGGAAAAAGGCTTGGAAACGAGGTTGATGGGCATCAACGCTTTGGGGCCAATCAGCTATCCTTTATGAAAAGCTCCAAATTTTAAAGAGGCGTTGTAGGAGATCCATGATTCAATCTTACCATAGTAAATTCCATAGACAGCCGCAGATGCTATGAATGCTCCCAACAGCTGCGCTAACCAGTATACGGGAACTTTAATCCAGTCCAATCGTTGAACCACGGCAAAGGCCAGTGTTATAGCGGGATTCATATGCGCGCCTTCAGGCAATAAAGCGAGAAGAGGATTATGATACATTATAACTAAATAAACTTGATACAATTCTACTAAACAAGGGCATTGTTTATCTCTGCAAGCGTAATAACTTCCGGCTGTGCAACGGTTGACTAGTTGGGAATCTTTTTCCTCCATCGATGATTTAAGCGCTTAGACTGAGGGAAAGGCTACGGAAAAAATTTTTGCAATTGCTTTTGTTTTTGTTTTTCTTTAATTTGACTCCTTTCTTCGTCTAATGGCTCTCCCGTCCCTGCCGTATAGGTCTTTTTTTCCGATTATATTCATTATTGCAACATTTCAGTGCTGATCCATATAGATCCGGCGCCCCTCATTGGTTTGACGCTGTGGTTTGCCGTAAATATAACCTTTGAATAAAAAAGCAAGCCAGGCTAAATAGGCTCAAGATAACACGATGAAAAATCACTTACCTGATATACCCCCGCCCCAGTACAAACCAAGTGTAATCCCAATTCCCCAGCTGAAATTTATGCTAAAGAAAGATCCACTTTTTCCTCGGCTGAGAACCATTTGGGCAATAGAGCCAACACCAAATGTCTAGAAGAAAAAAATGAAACACGGAACGGAAAAAATCCGTTAATATGCAACGAATAAAATGTTTGTGAGTGTTTTTCTAGACATTGTGAAAAACTGCAAAAATTGCGACTGATGGTCTTGCGACTGATCCCAGGAAATGCCCAGAAAAGTTGCGTTTTTCGACTGAAGTGAGAAAGAAAAAAAGGAGGAAGTAAGAAAAAAAGTGCTGAAACCGTTAGGGCCACCTTGAGGCCTCATCATTAGTGGGGAGGGGGTAGTGAGGCATGTCCGGGTTTCCCGTTTCCCTTTTGTTTTGGGCCTAAATATTCCGTATCCCGTAAATTTTCATCTCAAAAACTAGCAATTTTCCTACTTGATATCCCGGAAAATCTGCTCTTAAATTCATTTTTGCCAAAATATTCCGTATTGATTAGATTGATTTCAACTAAACCTCCCGTATCCCAGAGGTATCCCAGAAACACCTAGAAGAAAAAAAGAATTACTGCAAAGTGGAGCTGATTCCAGTGTGTGAACGAATTTTCAATTAAAATTCAACGGAAAATCAGTACAAACCACGAGGATGAATGTGGCCATAAGCTCCGCCAGTGCTTCTCTCAGTAAGGGAGGCAGTCGGCCTCGTAATCTGGTTGCCATGGTTGAACCGTGTGGATATCTGCATTTAAAACGACATACTAGTTAATTCAATGCAACTACATTAGAATTTGGTAACAAGAGGGACAGGAAGTTACAAGAAGTGCGGTCAACTAATCCTTTAAATAAAAAAAAGAACGTAAAAAAAAACTGTTTTCGATTGATTTGGAAAATGTTCAGTTGTACCCTTCAGTTCTAATAAAAATGGTCAGCCCAACGTTAGAAACGGTATTCAACTACAAACTATTTTTTTCTTGTTTATGTACACTTTTCAAATTTCAGTAGAGCAAAAAAACAGTCCGCATGAAAAAAATAAGGGAGAAGCGCGGCGCGAAACACCGTTCGTTATCCTTACGCCAGACCTCCAATCGTTCCTTTCCATTTTTCACTTTCCCGTTTTCACCCTGAGCCCTTACTAACTGAACATGTGGAAGAGGCTAAAAGCAATCAGTGCTGTGAATCTAAACTACTCAATAAAGGCAAGCATCGCATACCAACATCAGCACTAAAGCTAATTTAAAACTAACCAATTCGAAAATTGGCATGACGACGGTCAGTCAGTTGCGTGACTCAAAGTCCGCCTTTCTCCATACCTTCGCCTTCTCCTATTCACGTGCGTGGCTCACGCCAACTAGCTGGGGTCGGAACTATCATAAAAGCTATCATTTAAGCGCATGTTGAAACATGACCGACAAAATTTTCCTAATTTTTGTAAGCCCAACCGAAATTGAAGCGCAAATGTTGCTCTTATAAACCCCCCTCTGAATATAACCCCGCCACGGATACACTACACAAAGATAACAAAAGCATAAATAATACTCACGACGTTTATATGAAATTGCGTTCACACCTTCTATAAAATCTTTTACCAGACCAAACCGTCAGTGACTCCCTCTGCAGGCAGCAGCTTCTGGTCACAAGTTATCAGGTACTCGGAATTAGAAGAAGTTCACAGACTAACGACTTCGAAGATGATCTTCAAGTGACCGCATTGTGACCTCAGCGCGAGCGAATCCTGCGACCGAACCGCCGGTACGAATCACACGAGGTCCACGAGTCGCTAAGAAAGAATGCATGTTTTGCTCTTTTTGCCCTTGTCTATTGGTTTTTATTTTGTTACTATCATTTTTTTTGTTTAGTAGAATACTACAATTTACACTAGAAAAATTTGAAAATTTGAAAGCCGATGGCGTCAAGATAATCCTGTGATTTCCCTGCCCGAAGTCCCTCAAACACAAAACTAGCTCCACCGGTGATTTTTCCATTATCAAATCTCCCGTGTAGTGTGACCCGAGCCTCGTGGGTTTTGATAAGTTGTAACGAAGGCATTTCTCACCTAGAGTTTTCACAAAATGGCTGTAGCAGAAGAAACTGAATACAATTGAGGAAGAAGAGCGCTCCGGCTGCGTTTCAGTTGGCAGCGTCGGACCGAATCGAAATTAAACTGAGAAATTATGAACGATGTAACTCTTTGAAACGCAACGACAGGGAGGGTCCGACAGTCAAATCGTAGCCGGGGAGGAAGGAGGAGATGGAACAGAGAGGACGGAGGAACAGAGGATCTTTAAGAATGACCCCTAGGATCGATTACCAGACCGGACTCACAAGAGTGACGGAGACCGAGGCTCTAACAATCTACCCTGTTTAGCAAGCGTTCCGGTACGAAGAGCTGATGCTTCGAGAATTTTTTGCCCTCGCTCCAATTTGCGTGGGGTCAGAATGGGGAAAGGTTCCTCGCACAGGAACACCATTCATTAGAATCTCCTTTGGGTCGTTTCGCCTCACTTACCCCTTCCCCATTTAGTCCCCCAAAAAGCATGCTGCCGTGGAACCTCGATTTCACGAACCTTCTTCATCCAACAATAGTAAAATGTATGGAAACAAGAGATAATCTCTTGATGGAAAAGAACTTCGATGCAACGAAACTTCGTTACAGAGAAATATTTTGCCAGTCCCTTGGCCTTCGTTATATCAAACTTTCACTGCTACCGACTTTAGTAAAACCCGTGTATATATGAACCTAAAATTTAAGATTCTGTTAGGCTACAATTTTCCAGTTAGGTATTCTTCACATGATAAGAAACATTCTCGGCTAAAATTTCAATACAGGTTCTTATTTTCAGAAAATAGAGTGTGTTAAGATATAATACAGTATATGCGATACAAAAAAAGCGCAACGAAAACTACACAGAACAGTGGTAGATGATTCAATATAAAGGCCACACCCATGTATACAAGTTGCTGTTGCTTTTTATTAAAAGAAAAAATAAGAACCTGATTAAGAACCTACATAGGGAGCCTAAATTCACAGTAAACACCATCTGTATGGAGGCTAACTTAAACGACTTCTTATTCGAAGGTTTTTACTGTATGGAACAACAGACCTCCGTAACACTCATTTCTGGACTTTGTCATGCTCATTCCATGGTAATTTGATAGTCGTCAAACCAATGCAGAAGATGGACCGGAAATTCCAGATTAATGAACCTTCCAGCCTGAAATCTACAGTTCTCAACCTTTTCGAATTGTCGGATATTTTGAAGTTGTTCTCTGGATGTTCTCCGCTCTGACATAACAAGAAAAGCTTCATTTGACTAAGCAATATAAACAAAACACAACAGCAACACAACAGTCTTTGGCATGTTATATACAATAAATTCGATTTTAAAAGTCTTTAGTAAGAATTTTAATATCAATAACGGAAGACAGCGTTAACAATCCGTCAATCGGGTACTGGTCGGATTATGCTCGGTATCTGTTCCGACCATTTTGATTGTTTAGTACGGATCGAATCGGATTGACGATTATCTGCCGAGTGTTGTACGAGATCGTCCGTCCACTTGTTCGCTCCCGGGTGACAGTTAACCAATTAACCAACCTCAGTCCACTTCAGCTCGGTTTAGCAACTTTTCGCGCCCGTTTAGCCGGCCGAAGGAAAGGATTGTCGAATGAGTCCGCCGTGCCTTGAGTGCTGGTCGGTAGCACGCCATTTGAGAGTATCTCTTTATCAAGTGGTACATCCTGTTCTTGTAGCTCGGCCTCGTCCAAGTCACCCACAGCGGACAAGTATGGCAAGTCGTTCAATTCGTTCACCAGTACTACAGCGAAGAAAAGACACACATACAGATCAACACAGACCTTTGCCGCAATAGATACAAATACAGCGCTTGTGCTGCATGTAAGCTAAATGAGCCACGCCACAGTTGGCTCATCTAGTTCATCGTTTGTAATCCGTGTCAATCTTCTGCATCCATCCTTGTTCCTTTCTGGTTTATTATCATCTCTTTGGTGGTTTTCTATCTTGGAAAACTGTTATTATCAGATTGATGTCGGCTTAGAGAACTGTTCACTTCTTGGATACAGCCAATTGAGTATTTCTGTGTGATTGTTACTATCACTGGGTAGGTCAGTATAGCCGAGTGAGGGGGAGGGAAGGGAAGGGCTTGTATTTGTAAATTCTAACCTACAGCCTGTATTAGAACAAAAAAACAAGCATTAGACTTTGCGCGCGTCTCCAGAAAAACAAAAACAAAACGGTATAGAAAGGTAAAATCGTCTTATAGACTTTTTACCACAAAAAGAAGACGAAACTGGCCTTTTTAACACCCAACAAATTTTAACCAGTTGTACACAATGAAGAAGACCAATGGTTAACTAAAAATATGCTGTTCAAGAATGTTCCGGCCTTGAGCAAGCCGTCAAAAACCAAAACAAAATAACCCTTCTTGTTGTTGTTTTATTCTATTTGATCACACTTACATGGAAACGATGGCGTATCTAGCCCCTCACAGATTCCAGAACTGAGTTCGGCCGTCTTGGCTAAAAATCTGTCAAGATTGAAGCACTATACATTACTAGTGAAAGTGTACAATATCATATGCTATCAAGATATAATTACTTTAATTTTATGATTCAGCAGGGGGGGGGGGGGGGTGTTGGGAGTGGTTGGTACAGAAACCGTGCACATACATGGAGACTTGATACAAATAAGGGTAAACAATTAACAGAAAAAAAGAGAAATCGATATTTTTTAACTGATCATCACTTTCACGTACTGTGGGGGAGATATCAAGTTGTTGAAAGCATATTTGATATTTTGTGGTAGAGGTTGACAAAACAATCAACTTCTGCCCACCCTTCCCACAAATATTCCTCAATACATGTTTATTTAAATGTACTAGATGGGTGGAGGGTGGTGTTGCTTTAAGCACCACCTCGCCTCCCTCACCACTGCCCACCCCTGAAAGGTACTGTAACAGGGAATAATGTGTGCTGTCCGAAAACAGTAAAATCATGTAACTTGGCAATGTGTGAAGTGCTTACAAACTGAATTTAATCACACATATGAGCAGAGAAGTTTACATGCTCCATTGTGATCGGTGAGTTTACTTCTTGCTCTACTAATTTTCCCACTAACAAATCCTCTCTGATAAAAAGTGCAATTTATTGATTTCTCCCTAACTTCAAACACACTTTAGATCTCTGCTGTCAACATACATGTACATGTACATGACAGTGCATCATTCATGAAAAATAATATTTTTTCCCTGGCTGTTACAATCTTCAACAAGATATCCATGTACTTACTTAGATAAGCCTTCTTCTATCTCCTTTCTCTGAGCAGCATATTTCTCTCGAACTGCTTGGTATTCTTTACTTGACTGTCTGAAAGCCTGTGATGTGATACACACTGATTTAGAGAACAATTAAACAAAGGAAAAACACTCTGCATATATCTACAGGTATCCTCACTGGTAGAAGAACATGAAAGTTTTGCATTTCATTGCAATGGAAAGGAAAACCACACCGACAGCTGAAAATAACTTTCACAAAATAAAGATTGACAGAAATAACATTTGCATAACTGATGCTGTGTAGATTACATGACTTGTATGTATTAAGTAATGTGACATTCTTGTTTGGAAATCTGTACTTCCTAACTCAATATGTAGGCTACTGCAGCTTTAAAAAAGAACAAAATAATAATAATGATAATAATAATAATAATAATAATAATAATAATAATAATAATAATGATGATGATGATGATGATGATGATAATAATAATAATAATAATAATAATAATATAATAACCAAAAAAAGTTCATCAAAACAAATCAGGCGTGGTGAATGGTCTTTAAAAAGACATATCTTGCAGAATTTCTAGGTCACATTTCTTGATTCCTGCATTCAGAAATATTTTCATTATGCGACCTCAATTTCAAGGCTAAGAATGCTCCAGTTAGCTAAAGTTAGCTAAAAGTTAAAACTCTTGCTGCCTTGCAAATACTCCAACCAGTGTGCATTTATCATTTGTGGCTCCTATAAGTAAACATATTATTTCTGTGGAAGTGCACCACAGAAATAGCACTACAGTATGTCACCATGATAAAACCATTGAGCAACAAGTAGACAAGGATTCCTAGAAATTAAGTTTCCAATCTATAAACAAATGACTTACTGGTGTCTTGATGTAAGAATGGGGATCGGGGAGGGGTGGGAGATGTGCTGGGATGTGTGCTGGACGTGTCTGTCTGGTGCCTGCTGCTAACGACTTGGCTGTTGGTGCTATGCGAGACTTTGGTGCTACAAAAAGAAGCAATATCTTGGTTAACATTGTTTGTCCACAATGTCTTAACAACATTTAGACCACTACCGAGATACACTGTATGTGCTATCTTGGACTGTTTAACAAAGAAACCTGACATGGGATTCAAAAAGGAAATATTTAATAAAAAATAGCCGGGGCATAACCAGAGTGATTTTAACAAATGAAACAGTTTAGCTTAATATTAAGAACAACCTGTCAGCATCTGATCAGGAAAGAAATATTATTATTAACAGTAACATTTTTTCACTGCAAAGAGGGATAAAGTGAGGCAAAAATGAAATGCTTATAAGGTTGGTTTACAACCTATTATGCAAATAAAATGTATTAAGTGAAAGTTAAATTCAAATCTTAAGACAAAGTTGTGGTTAACTCCAGGAGGTTGTAAAGATTCAATTACTGGTAATAAATATATGATGGACTTACGGTTGTTGACATGAATCCGGTTTGGACGTTTTCCATAAGACGGCAATGAGTCAAGATCAGCACCTACAAACAGAAAAAACAATCAAACTACAAGTGAATTCTACCTGCATTGTACATGTAAGCACAAAACCACAGGACTTGAAGGGTGGTTGGGAGTGTATTTTTTGTGGAGTATGGTTAAGTATTAATATTGATTTCTTGTAGAATATGTTGAATTTGTCACAAGTAACTGACACCAAAAATTATAGGAGATTAATTAAAATGAATTACAACAAGTTATGTGACAATATTTTATTGTGAATTGTTGTGCTAATTGGGGGCAATGTAAATAAACAAACAAATTTTGCAAATAGAACATAAATTAATATGAATCCCAACTGGTAGAAGTCTAACCAGCTGGTTATTTAACTATGTGGTCAAGGAGGTGAACTTGGGGTTATTGAGAACAAATCTAGATACATGTAGCGGCAGGGTGGAGGATTTGAACTAGGGACCTCCAGATTTCAAATCCATCACCCTAAACCACTTGACCACTGCACACCACCTCCTATACAGTACAGTTAGTCACATTTGTACACATAAGAGAAAAATTGCAGTCACATACATACCCATGTCAATCAGAGCCACTTTTACATCACTTAGTGTTGGTTTCACTCTAGCTGAGAGTTCACAGCTAAGCTTGCAGCTGTGTCCAAGTTCTGACAAGTCTAAAGCAAAATAGAAACAAAAGAAATACATACTTATAAGCATGCACCTAAAAGGAGTTGGAAGAAAGACAGAATATGGTATTACATGTACCAACCAGACGCCCAGTAATAACTCAATTGAATTCTGATTGTCTAATTAATTTTGATTGATTACTTGGTTTTGTTTGATTGACTGTGCCAGGCATGTAACAGTGTCTGATATGTTTGAATAACACAGTAGTTGTTTAGGAATTTCTTACTTTTATGGAGGCCGGGTAGCTTATAAATATCAAAGTTTTAATTTCGATTTAATATACTTGTCATGATCTGAAGCAAACAAAATAAAAATCTAGCTCATTTGAAAAATCTACAACCAAAAACTAAGTGGATTAAATAAAAACTCACAAAGTAAACAACTGATCGAGTAAACATAATGTGTTTGCAATTATCTATGATATAATTTTTACCTGAATTGAACTTCTACAGGTATAAAGTGGAAGAAATACGGAATAAACCTGAAAAATCGTTCATACCAAGGGAACTTATAGTACACGTACTATCTCGATCAGTCAATTGATTTCACGAAGAAAATCGTGTATCCAAAAGCGAACACAATGAAATCGAACGATAACTCAAGTGCTTATCTTTGACACCAAAGTCAGAGAAACGAAAGAATTGATTACTTACAACTTTGAAGCATTTCGGTGAGGGTCTCCAAAGCTATCTTGGAAGCTGATGCAAATCCTTGTTCGCGCAGTATAGCGCAGATAGCGATCTCCAAAAGACGCCGGTTGACAGCGTTTATGTCCGCCATCTTGAATCGCCCGAGCAGTTTCCCAGAGTAACTTGCGAGTTACAAAAATTTGAGGGAGAGGGGTTCGTTTTTCCGAATACCTGATAAAAGTAACCGTTCGACTGCATGAAAGTAGGGTTTCGTCCTCGGTATAACAACCTGTAGCGCTCATCAGTGAGATAAAACAAAGAAAACAAAGAAGTCAAGATAATAGACCCAAACCCTAACAATAGCTACAAAAACGCTGTGTCTAAATGACCAGCAGTCTGATATTTTTCTCAAATTTTAAGGAATGGAAGGGACCCATCCAATTCAAACTATCATATGTCGATTAACAATCGCCAAGCGACCCAGAAGAGCTGTATAGATCGCAGGTCTAAAGCGTGGTTGACGCTCGGCTCGGAGAGCGAGACCGTGGTTTGTGACAAATTTTAAGGTCGACTGCCGGTCACGGTTTGAAATCACTAAATGACCGGCAGTCTCATATATTGCTCAAATAGCTCTTCTGGATCGCTTGGCGGTTGTTAATCGACATATGATAGTTTGGATTGAATGGGTCCCATCGATTCCTTAAAATTTGAGAAAAATATCAGACTGCCGGTCATTTAGTGAATTTAAAACCTTGACCGGCTGCCGGTCATTTAGACACAGCTAAACCAAAAGCAACTTCACAGGACCGAGATAAACCCTAGTGAGGTTTGGATTGACTCTGCTGATGGACTACAAAGGATAACAGAATATTAAATTTACATTGAAAAGGAGCAGGGTTTGTAGCAAAACAAAGTCAACTTAAGTCTGCCTGACTTTAGCCTGATAAATGACGGGACAGTAATAGCGGACCCAAGACTCTCTAGGAGGGAGGGGGTGGCTGGTACCTTGGGGTGAATCTGGGGTGGAATGTATTTGACAACCGTTTCACATTTCAATGAGGCACCTGTTGAGACACCAGGGCAGGGCTTCTTGTCATTGTCATAGGAAGTTCCCCTACACACAACTGTTGAACCTGTGTCTCCTGCTCACCCAAGTTTTAAGTGTTACATGATACCTTGCATTTGTATGCAAAAAAAACGCATAATGATATATTCTGTGGCTCAAGGAAACATTATTAATGCCCACTACTCAAAAGATTGTTGTGTATTTTCAGAGGCTGAGGGGCTTAAAGCAACCAAAGTTTTTTTTTGCAAGAAAGTGTAGATCAATACCAAAAGAGCATTGGGGAAGGTGGACGGATATTGCGATAAGACTTTCTAGGTCAACAAAGTTAACCCAGGGGTTTGTAGAGCTTTTTGATGATAACATAAATCACTTTAATAAAGCACGTGACTAGGTTATCCAAAGGGCCTAAATATAAAAATGTTAATTTTTGCCAAATTCAGCCTCAGAGTGCATTTTATACAGTTTCAGTTTCGATGATCTGGATTAACACTTTATGGCAAAATGTTCTGATACCCACCAGGACTTATATTTGTTTGATAATAATGTAACCTCAAAAATATTACACACAGGAAATGCATTTGTTTGTTGGTTTTTAATTACATATCTGTTTTAAGAACAAATTTGCATCCTTTTTCTTTCTTTTGTTTTTTTTTTTTTACAAAATCCATACATTACCCTGGCATACAAAATGTACACTATTTTCACATAAGTTGAACGATAACAAATTAGAATCAATTAAGAATTATAATAAAAAAAAGTGTTTTCTTTGTACATCAATAAATTATGTATTTCTTTTTTCACTCACAGACACACATGTGAAATAAAATGATTCTAAGAACATGGCATAAAAACTGTTATAACTTTTGTATCTGTTGATCTTTACAATAATCTGCAAGTCTGTACATAATACATAGTACAAATGAAAATAATTAATCAATAAAACTTATCTTTAATGTTTTTATAATACTTGCATTGTCCACTCTTTTAATGATCACACAATATTAATGAAGAAAGGAAAAATCTTTTTATAACAAACTGATGTAAATGTGAACTATGATGTAGAATTAAGGGTAAAATGATACAGTGAATAATATGATATTCATTAAGCAATAAAATCACATCACTGAGCTTCAGTGATGAGAATATCTTAGGAATCCAGTCACCGAGATGTAAGGTTAAGTACATTTTTGTTGTTTTTCTAAACAAATAAATTCCTACAGTACTACATGTACACAGTAGCAATAAAACAGAGAAGATAATTTACTTGTAGAAAAGATAGCTGATGCTCTCTTCAGGAGACCAGATACACAAGAACCTTAGCACTTGTGTTTAAGAGAAACATGTCTATAGTAATACAATAATAATTATTGCATGCATGCTTTTAACATCACTGACATTTGGGCATTGGAGAAAGTATCCGGTGTATCTATTTTAGAGAGCTCTACTATGGTTCATAAAATAATGAAGGATAGAAATTAATGTTCCCCACAGGAACATTTATGTCCAGGAATTTACATATACATGTATTTAAAAGTGTATGTGTGGCTTTTTTGGTTGAAATACCTAATGCAGAACATCTACCAGTGGGCTTTTTTTATAATTTAGCTTAGTAGTACTATAATTACCGGTATTACTTAATACTCTGTATTTTTCTTTTTTCACTATGCTCCCTAAAGTTTCTTTTTTTCTCCTTTGTTAGTTACTTCATGTACATTATTTTACCATGATACCTGCAAGACAAAGTAAAACTGATAATCAGCTGAATATATTGTCATTAATGTGTCAAACGGGAAATTTCCATCTGCGGTCGCTTTGTATTGAATAAACAAAATGGACTATTTTTCTCAGTGATATTACAGACCTGTATACCCTTCTGTTACTGGCTGTATTTAATTAATATACAGTTAAAACAGCTTCACCACCCACACAAAAGTTACATTTAGGTGTTCAGCAGAGCCAAGACCCTTAACTTATAGTATCTTTTTAAATATTTTTATAAGCTTAACGTTGTACAAGCCCTTTAAGGGGTAAAGGGCTGCATGTATTGGTCATGCTATCCTATCAGAGTTATCTCTTAGTGCTGAGGATTGTGTGTTATGGCCCACATAAATGCTGCATAAGAAACTCTGTACCAAAGCATCAAATTTGTCTGTACCATTACCTCACTGACACCCAGAGCTTTTAGGCAAAAATGCATTTTTGACATTTTCAGCGTGGATATGACCTATGTTAGCTCCAATCTACTCAAAAAGGTATGAAGTTTTCAACATAGAAGCATGCCTTATTTTGCAGTATTAACATCATCTGCATTTCATTTTTCACGTTTCTTTCAAGTTTTTCAAGGTTTTTTTGCCTACCCTTTTTCTTCTTATCTTTTTGCTGCAGTTGTCAACCTTCTACTGGGATTGTTTCCAGTTCAAAAATGCTAGATAAAGTATCATCCAGACAGGAACTTCTAACACTGGAAATTTTGCCCCAAGTTTTTCACTCAATTTTCTTAGCATTTTCATGCACAGTATATCATTAGAAATATTGTTTC
>OMLO01001405.1_pt1 | contig 18513 bp, 15 predicted proteins | sample 1674811 | NCBI WGS metagenome assembly OMLO01 (sample SAMN06265003, study PRJEB25207) | coral metagenome | isolation source: Coral host | place: Mexico:La Bocana,Puerto Morelos, Mexico | collected 2008-11-13 | reverse complement strand
CCGCCCGCTCCCGGAACCAATCAGATTGCAGGATTTAGAGAATTCCGCCCGCTCACAAGCCAAGAAAAAAATAAATCCTTTTGTCCTTTTCGTGTCGCAAGAATATGACTATAACAATTTTCTTTGCCATTTCGACTTCAACAACAAAACAGTTGACATGTTAAGGTCCTGTTTTTTTAGGAAGCGCAAGGTGTGTTGCCGCTGATGTACTTGACACCATGGTTTATGGCGCTGTTTACATCCCTGCCCTGTTGGGACGCTGTACTCGCTATATGGGACATGCTTTTGTTGGAAGGTAGATGACTGTACAATTTACATTAACGCGGTAAAATTCAACCGGAGTTTTTGTCCAACTTAACAGATATATCGCCTTTTTCCTCTAGGTATGTCTGTTATCTTCCAAGTTGCTCTCGCTCTGTTGGATATCCTCTCAGGTTTGTAGTTCTTTGTACATCAGATTACAGTGCTTATATAATGGTGGCCGCTCTTGCTCAATTTTTTTAAGCTTAGCAAACATAATAGTGTCATTAGTAAAGCGAATCTATTATGTTTACAATTAGCTTCCTATTTATTATTTTCAGTTGAGATTTTACCGCTGACAGAAATAGCGCAAGTTTTGCCAATTTTGTTGCATCCTCCTGCAAGTCTGTAAGTACATTTTTATAACAGTGCATGATAGAATATGTAATTGGTCCAATAAATCCCTTGTATTGTAACGTGACATAAATCTATTTCCAGATGTGAAAAACTGTTGTAAATTATTTCCAAGATTAATATACTGCCCTGGATATTGACCACGCCAGAGAATTCTTGAATCGCTTAATTTATTAAGGTTTTATAATCCGGGCCGAGAAAAAACTTGATCCCAAGTGCCCTTGAATCGTCCAAAATACCGCTCAATGGGCAAACCACCAAATGCCGATTAAACTCGTTTAGAAGTTAACACGTTGGCGTGTTTTCGCTAACGCATTTAAAAACTCGTTTTATTTTCAACGCGTTTACAGGTACTTTCGTTACTCATTTTGTCTCCTGCATTTTGTTTGTACAGTGCAGGACTTGAGATAAACTAGAATTCCAGTTTATCCTTGGGACAAGTAGCTGTCAAGTTTTGCTTGTCCTGAGCAAGACCTAGTTTGCTTTTTTAATGATTTAGTTGATTGACGGCTTACCTGATCCCCGTTGCTCATCAGGCAAGTGAGAATGAAAAGTTACTTGCCTAGAAGGAGAATGTACTTGTCCTATACGACTAGGCTAAAATTCCGCCGCTCCCTATTGTCTGGTCTACCTTTCGCGAGCGGGATCCTCTCCCGAACAGTGGCCGGTAATCGAACCTACGGACGACCGGACGTCAGGTTTTTCAAGCCCTTCAGTGTTATCAGTTTATGCTGATGGTACTACACTACTTCTTATTTCTGCTCAGGATAACTCGCGAAAAGTTAGTTACAGCGATCTGGAAAGTGAAACCGATTCTGAAGTGGGAGATTGACTCAATTCAAGCTGTGATAGACGAAGAAAAGGAAAACCTTCAAGGTAAACTTTCCGAGACAACTGTAAGAATTTTCACCCATGAAAAATCTTACAGTTATTCCTCAATAAATACTGTGACCATATAATCGTGATATTCGGTGAAATGTCCTTGTGGTTATACTCAATGCACTGAGGATTTGGGAGGGAGTGAAACTGGGTCCGAAACAAAGTTGTGTCATGTGATAATGTTACGAACCTGCTCATATGAAGGTTTTTAAACTTTTCTCAGTGATGGCCTACTATTACTCTTCACAGCTAAGAGGAGCAAAAGAAGTTTGTACGAGTTTGACACCGGAAACAGAAGGAAAAAACAACGAACCCTCAGCAACCAACCGTCTCAAGGTAAAGAACGCGATTCTTGAGCTATTCTTGAAAAATGAACCCGCAATTTCCACTTCAGCCGTCCAGCCCGAATAACATCCGAATGTCTTCTCTGGGATAAATGATAATAGCCCTTATATTATTGGTCAAAACACAACGAACGAGGACAGAGTAAAATAAAACGGGCGGAATCGATCCTAATTTACGCATAAGTGTGTAAAAAGAGGAAAATTGAGAGAGCATTGTGCAATCACAAGACTGTTCTCTGGGTGCTTACCATTCAGCCAAAAAATCCGGACCTTTCGGTTGAAAGTCATATGGAGAAGTAATTTTCCGGGAAATCTGTTCGGAAATTGTAGACTACTTCCACAAGTAGTCCTCTTTTTTCCGTTCGGAAAGAAACGGCGGAAATCTCCTTACCATTTGACAGATTTTCATCATCTCATGCGGTTGGTTTTCTGAATTTGGAAAAACCCTAAACATTATACCACAGTCATCCCAACCGGTTTATCCTGCCAAATGGTAAGTAACCCTGTGTCCGAATGCAGTCCTTTGTTTATCTCCGACTTACAGTGGTAAACATTTGGTTTTGATAATTATGGAAATTCAGCTGTTTCGAATTTGAGGTGCAAAAGAATCCGAGTCGTTCCCATACCCTTTTTTACAAGTCTACTGTGAGGATCGCTTATGTCAAAAGTGTGTGAAGATAGAGAAAAATAAAACGATGAAGATTTAAATTCAGTTATAACGAGTATAGTATAAGTTAAGCAAGAGAGCACTTTTCATAGTTTTGGAGAGCGTAGCCTTAATGATGCATCTCTCTCTCTCGTAGTCGTATCTGAACAGTCCATTTTCCAACGCTTTGTTGGGCTGTTCTCATCAAAAGAAGAGTCTGAAATTAAATTCAAAACCAACGACATCGAGATGACCACATTTTCAGTCGTCAGCGGTGAGAGTCCAGATGTACTGATGCCTGCGTTATGTTGTTCAGTGGCAGGAAGAACTCCGAACGGAAGAGGTTAGTTCGTTAACTGTTGCCCTGGCACTCGATAAAGAATAAGCGGTTGTAAATGAGTAATCACTTTAGCCAATCACAGAGAGCACATACAGTCTAATGAACAAATCAAAACTCGAAGGAAATACTTATAGCTGACGCGGAAAACGAGAAAAACGAGTCGCGTTTTACTATTGACTGGTGTAGCGAATTTGAAGTACGTTGTTGTGCAAAATTTGGATTTACGCGGTTACAGAAAAATCATGAAATACAAAACTGCTTTCTAGACTTCTGGGTGGGTCCAGGATTTTTCAAGGCGGGGGGGTGGGGGTGTGGCTGGTATCTTGGGGTCGCAGAATCAATTGGTCATGCTCCCAAAATGTGGAAATTACAGAATAGTAACCTAATTGAAAACTATTACACCAAAATACTGACAATGCCACAAAGTATTTATTACGACTGCGCCAATTTTTGTTTTGTTTGTTGCTACTCAGAAAAAGGATGGCTAGCCACACAACCCCGCCCCCAACATCCGTCCTTTTCATGGAATTTGAGAAATTCTTAAATTAAACTGGGAAATTTTTGTCTTTTGTAAGGAGACCTTGTGACGCCAATGTTTGATTAAAAAACGAGGGCAAGTATTCCGAAAAATTATGGACGGAAGTCGTGTTGTTTATTGAGAAATATATGACTAATTAAAAACCAATATGTGGTCTTGAAGTAAAGATATTTTTTTCACTTCCCTACAAAATATTTCGTGAATTCCTCTAACAGATAGTCCGAGGAGACCATTATCTCGGTCCAGACGGCAGCCAAATAAGGCGTCAAGAAGAAGTTCTAGCAATGGGAAGGATCTGTTAAGAAGACGTCACGTGGTGTGTCATGGAAATCTGGATAGTCCTGTGAGGAGAAGTCAGCGGTTAGCAGGACGACGAACCCCTGTGGGTGTGAGTAGAATTGATGGAACTACGCGACCGTGATGTAAATGTTTGGGTCTGCCAACGTTTTTTATTTATTCATTATTAACTTTATAGTTATGAATGTGACAAAGACCCAAAATTTCTTAACTTTTTTAAGGCTTTGACAGAGTTGCCACGGGTCAAGAAAATGGATATTTTGAATTAAAAGTAAGGGAAAATTGAACTAATTTAACACGGCCAGGAGAGGCTGGAAGAAACATTTGGGGTCACTGTGATCTCAACGATAATTGTCCTTAATGAAGAAGGAAAATTTGATGAAACTTTTAGTGAACGAGTGGAAAGTACGGCTGTAAGTTCACGCCAGAAGCCGCTACTCGATATGACATTTTGTATTTTTGTGGTCAGGGAATTGAGTGATGTGTTCGGTAGCCATGTTTGAATCATCCCTATTAAATCACGTTCTTTGATTTATTTGCAGAAGAAATACAATTCTCCCAACAGTCTTGTGCGAAGGTATCTACTACGAAAACGTGTATTTGTATTTGTCTCACTCATTTCTCTATACATGCATAAATTTTTAAATTTTCGATTGATTTATTTTGGTTTTGTTGACGTCGCTCCCTAGTTCCGCCAGAAATCAACACGCCTTCAAGCTTTTCAATACTCCGACACCTTTGAGGCGCTCTCAGGTAAGAAGTTTAACTCTTAACATTCAAATAAGAGAAAAAAAAATTAAAGAAATACGCAGAAAGTCGCGTTCGAAAAAAAATAGCCAAAGTTGCAGTGATAAATTATTCTGGAAGCGCAGCTAGAGCACTAGTTATTCCAACTTGAGGTTTGATTATAAAACAAAGTGTAAAGAATATTGGCCATGCTGTTTCAAGAGGTGTAATCGAATGTTTTGCCAACTTTTCTTGATTGTTTAACGGGATGTTTTTCTTGTTGTAACAGTTTGACAGCCTCTGTACTTAATTCTCATCATGAACTTCCCATTAATTGAGAGCTTTTAGCTCGATCGTGTATCGTGTTGTAAAAACCTTTTGTAACCTCCTGGATTTTTAGATCAGACCTCTTCGTCGACAATCCTCGTCATCCCGCGCGTCATCGCCAATATCAGTCGTGTCACCTGACCTCTCTGCGTCCCTGGGTGTGGAAATGACGTCATTTGAACTCACGGAGAAGAAGCTGGACTTTTCAGAGAAATAAATGCTTTTGCGCAGTACGAAGCTTCTCTGTAGGCTTTGAGGCGTTCATTTACTGGAATAAATTCTATGGAAAATTTTCGGATCAGTTTAAAGCTGCGGAGACTAACTAACGGGTGTGTAGAGAAGTCTCTGGGGGACCTTGCTTGTCTCTGAGCATGATTTTTGAGGTCTCTTTATGGAAAATACTACAAGTTTGGACTTCTTGTGTCATCCTGGAGACCAACTGCCATCTGTTAAGGAGTTTGTAAAAGCAAAATCAACTCATAAATCATACATTGTAAAAAACAGAATAATTATTGCACCATTCATTAGCTTATCAAAGAAATCAATGTGTTTAAACACGACTTTTTTTATGCCGCAATTACTCCGTGCATGTATAAATCGTAAAAAGAGAATGCGCTGGAAACGAGCAATTGAAAACAATTTATAAAAATAGACCGCTCTGTAACCGTGTCTTATTGGTGAAAATGTGCTAAACTATGACCGTTGTCAGGCCGGTACTTACAATAACATAAATGATTTAGATTTTATATCGCATGCTTTAGATTTCTAGATACGAGAAGATCACTTTATTAACGAGGCGTATGGTTTTCAAAATTTAACGATATCCCTAAGATCAGGTTTTGCAAGTTCATACTGTCTATACTGGCTTTCGTTACGACTCAACCATCCCCGCGACCATGGCTTCCCCCAAAATATCGAAAGTTAGCGCCCAAGCGTTGCGGCACTTTTCAGTGAAGACATCTTTGAGCTCCTGTGCGAGTGTTGACAGTAACGCTTCCTTCACAACCTGTAAATTACAACGCAAAATCCAGTCAGACCGGCTTTGTAACTCTTGAATGAACTCTCAAAACGTAATCGTTTTCGCAATTAGAAAGTGTCACTCTTGCTTCTCAAGTTAAGCCGTGACCTAACAGACGAGCAAGTAGCGGCAAGTTGAACTTAAGTAGAGATCTACGTTTGGAGCCTAAATTTCCTCGCAAGTACACGCAACACGCAAAAAAAGACCATTTCACGCATATTCTCTATTTCATTGGCTAGTAGATTGTCCTAACAACAAATGGACGTCACTCAACTTGCTTTGACTTGGGTTGAGTGGCCAAACGGTGAAAACCTTGCGTCGACTTGCGTGCAAATTTAATCACGATCAAAGTGAGCGCAAGTCAAGGCAGGTGCTAGTAGACCCAATATTGACTGACTTGCGTCTACTGACTTGCGAGTTCGTTTGGCCAGGGCTTTGCTTGCTCTGAGCGACGCCAACCGGCGATACTTACGCCAAGTTGTTCTTTCTTGATTCCCATGGTGGCGTGAATTGTTCCCAGTCTCTCAAGAGAAGGCACGAGCTTGGCCAAGTCGTCTAGATTTTGGACAGCAACGTCTAACGTGCTCATGACCTGAGTGATGTGAGCCTGGAATTCGTCACTCTCCATGTCTGGGTTGGAAAAATAACTTAGAGCATCGGGAGAAATTTGAAATATCCTGCAATGGATAAATTGAAAAAAGTAACGACACACCTAATCAACCTAAACCCTAAGGCAACAACAGAAAAAGAAAAATAGGTTATCAAAATGGTAACTTGTCGTAACGCAGAATCGCAGGAATTGGAAACAAAAAAAAAACGTGTGGAAAGCACGGAAACTTCTATATGCCGGCTAATTTCCTAGCTGGGACTTTATCAATTAATATTTGAAATTCATCGTCTGTAATACCTTTGCGTTTGTGGTAACGAACCTTGCTCTTTAGATATAAGTAATTATATTAAAATGAATAAAAGTGTTTAGAAAAAACCTTGGGACAAAGATCCCAAATTAAAGACATTAAAGGGACGTCTAATTCCTAAAATATTCAAAACAAGCAATAAGAAATAGTTGCCCCTTTGAAATAATGACGTGACCTGTTTAAAGCTTGCGTTTGTGATAACAAATAAAAAAAAAATCGCCATATTGATAAAAAATAACTCGACCTTGCTATTCAGGCCCTTCATAATCAGGTGAACCAATCTAGCCCTTTTTACAGTCTACCACGGTCTAATAGTGACACAGCCTCGCGTTACAAAGTACTTATGACAAAAAACAGCTCTTTGCTCTATTGTATTCCTTGGGAATAGATTATGTGGTTCAATTTTAAGTATTTCTTCATCTGTTTTCTCAGTTTGCATAGTTATAGTTTCCACTTCGTTTATTCATATTTCAGCTTATACACACGCAAATGTAGCTTTCGTTTTAGTTCAAGAGTTTCATTTCGGTATCTTATTACAAAATTGCAAATAGAGCTAAATGAAACATCAATATTATTCAGTATTTACTGCCCATTTGATTTACCAAATGAAGATTGGACAAATTCTTTAAAATTTGCTTTTGCGAAAATTTGAATAACCTATTGGAGGCACCGCTTTAAAGTACTTGAAAACAGCTTTCATTTGACTGATGAAAGTCTACAAGTTCACCTCACAGCAGAATAAACATCACCTCATAAAAGGTTTTTCTCATTATAAAATCATATTTCGCTAATCGAAAACTCTGACTTAGCTGGCAATGCCAGTAGAACCATTTAGAGGAATTTAACTATGTTATTCCCGGTTTTGTTCAGTAATCAATTGCAAAATATGATTGTAAAAGAACATTTTGCCAACAAAATCAGTAAAATAAATTGCCACACGGAACACAGCATAAAAAAAAAGAATATTGTAATTTTAAATGTTCCTTTGACCTCCAGACCTCATTATCTCAGTATTTTAACGAAGAGTTTCATCTTGATGTGGCATTTTCACAGCAGCAGTTCCCTATGTAGACATTTTCTTTTGTGTGAGTTGAGTTCTTCAAATAAGTAAGTCTGGCATCTTCTACCACACAAGCTAAATTATCACCTTTTGTCTCAGGGGCGGTGCAGTCGGCTTCTCGGTTTTTGCACTCGAGTTGTACCCATGGATGCAAAAGAGCCATCGTCATCTTTTTTATTCAACTCAATCTAGAAATCATTAAACTAAAAGAGTCTTAGTACCCTTTTAATGTTTTCCACTTGCTTCCTTTGTGATTTTCAAAACTCTGTTCCTAAAAATATGAACGCTGTTTACCGAAATTGTGTTTACGTAATCATGTTAAGCTTCACGAAGAATGTGCCGGTGATGAAGATATAACGAAGTCATCATCAACGAAAATGTTCCTTGACAACTTAAAACAGATACTCCCGACTCGAGAGCCAGTTTTGAGAATGTGATGTTGATATCGGGGCAAAAAGGCCAGGTAAATCGCATGGCCAGCATTTGCGCGAGGCAAACGTTTAAATCAGCTGTGAAACCCCACTTACTTCTGGAATAATTTCTTCCCGGCTTGAACCTCTGGTTTAGCTGCCTCTCTCCACGTCTCTTTAACGAGTATCTTGTCGTCCTCAGTGAGTTTCTTTGGTGAACGCAGATGGCTTGTTTCACTAGCTGCCTCCGGCATCTTGTGTCCGTTTGAAGCTAAGCATGGCTCGAGATTGGTCGTGTGTTTCCTAAAGGACTGGGGCTGACAGAGGTATTTCAGCCATTTCCGAGTTGCCTTGTTCTTCTGTTTTAAATTAAAACGAGCCTTCGTCCAAAACATTTCTTATGAAAGTGAGTTTGATTTGCATTAAAATAAACCCGTTAGTGGAACTCATCTCCAGATGATCTGAGTGGTTTCGCAGAAAGACTCGTTTTGACACAGGCACAAGGTCACTCGGAAATTGGTTAAATTGTAATTGAATTTTTGAGCTGTTTTCACAAAGGGGTGCCCACTAAAAATTATTCTTTCTTCCCCTCTCACGTGGTTGGTATGAAACTTGTTTTCGGCAAAACGCGTGAGGCGATCGGCAGATTTTTTTCACTTCGAAAGCTCTAAATATACGATCAGAAGTTCTTCTTCAAAAGATTTTTTTTTCAGTGATCTGTGTTCAAAACTTAAACAGAAGACCGTTATTTCAATTACTTTGTATAATCATTTTTCGTAGTGAAGATCTATTTAACAATTATTCACCGAACTACGTGGAAGTGGAGAGCGCTTTGCTTATTACCTCCGAGTTGACCAATCAGAACGCGTGAAATGGATATATTTGCGGAATCGATGGAGAATTGGAAATAATAGCAGTGACAGTGAAACACAGAAACCTGTGCTCAATTTTTATTACTTTTTGGGCCATATTGTCTCTATGTTATGTGGTAAACATAAACGAAATGTGATTTTTAATTAAAGGCCTTGGAAATTACACTAAGGGGTGCCTTTAATTCAACAGAAGCAGCTGAACATTTCTTCTTTTTACTTGGCAAAATAATTGTAACTTGTGAAAAAAATCTACACTCACTTCTTGTCTGAGGCATCGAACTAATGAATAATTCTGTGGATCTGAATAATAGTGTCGATGTTTTCACCGTGCTGGAAAGAGAACTACAGTCCCGAGCAACGTTCACCGTGGTAATCGATTCACTTCTCTTTCTCTTTTTCGCAGTCACAGGTTTGATTGGAAATGTGTGCGTTTGTTTAGCAGTCTATAGAAACGCATCTCTTCGTTCAAAAGCTACCAATGTTGTTGTCGCATCCCTTGCCATATCCGATGTACTTACGTGTTCTGTTATGGCGCCCTTCTTCCTTTCCGTCCTTGTGACGGGCAGGTGGTTGTTCGACGAAGCAGTCTGCAAGTTCCAAGCAATGGCGATGTACTCTCTGGTAGGCGTTTCGCTGTATCTTATGGCACTTATTGCTGTTAATCGTTACTATTGCGTCGTTAAACAGGAAAAATATCGTGCAATTTTCTCATGTAAATCCACGTTCATCTTCGTCCTTTTCACGTGGCTTGTAGTTTTCGGTTCAGTGATCGCTTTTTATTTCTTCAAAATGTTCCAATTTTATTTCCACCCTCTCAAAGCGACCTGTGTGCTGTACGTGGGCCCAAAAACTAATTCTGTTATTTTAGCACATTTGGCGAATTATGCAAGCTCCGCTCTATTCATGATGTTTCCTTTCGCCATTTTCATATCTTCCTACGCAAGGATTTTCCGTCACGTAAGGCGTCACCAAATCAATGTCACTTCAACTCTGCAAACCTCTGCCGAGACTGAAGGGTCCAGTTCATCTTCAAGGGCAGCAGAATTGAAAATGACACGCGCAATGTTTGTAATTGTGTTTGTTTACATGTTATGTTGGATACCAGTATTTGTTACTGAAATCGTGATGAACACAGCCTACACTTGGGACCAGATTGACAGGAACTTGGCTTTGGCTACCACTGGACTGGGTTTAATGAGCAGCGTTATAAATCCCTGGATTATTTCAATTATGAACCGAACATTGAGAAAAGAAATTCACATGATTCTTTGCTGTAAGTCTTCGTGATTCTGATTGTGAGATTTAAATTCAGCGGGTTTAAAAGAGATCTGGGCTGTCGGATTACTTGTGGGTGTTGCAGTAAAAGATGTGAAGCGGAATGAGTTAATTACACTTATTTTTTTTTCCAAGCGGGCACGGTAACGAATCCTACAATCTGATTGGTTCTTAGCGCGGTCCGGATTTTCCTATCTCTGACCACGGTCACAGTAACGCTCGCGTGAGCTTTTTTCCGTGAGTTTTTTTTTTCGTTTGAGAGCTTGGAAAAAAAAAATAAATATGTTATTTACCGGCTTAGGGTCGGTCCGTATAGTGAAAAACTGTGACCTCGGACTTGAAAATGCTGCCCTCGGTCACAGTTTTTCACTATACGGACCTCCCAGCCGGCAAATAACATATACATCTTTTCAGGTATTACGTTCGACTGATGTACCGTCAATACTCGTGTCATCTCGAGCTTTGATTGGCTCACTGGATTGTCCATCTCCTTTGTGATTGGCAAGATTGATTAGTTTGGTTTTGATTTTACGAAACCCAATTGAAACCCGCTCTAATTTACCAAAAAAGTTTACTTTCGGTTTGGATTGAGTTCTTAGCACTTTCCTCTATTTAATGTAAATAAAACAGCCTTTCGACTTTTTGCCAATTCATAAACTTCGTCAACTTGCTCTTTATTCAATATTTATTCTTGAGTGAAATACAAAACTTTGGCATGTATCATATGTGTACCTTTCAGTTTGTGTTATAAAAATACTACATTGTGTTTCATTCTTTCAGTTCCGCATTTATAAATAACATGTAAAAACATAATCAAATCTTCTGAATAAAGTGTGTAATAGCTCTGTCTACTATGAATTATCCAAACACTCTCCTACAATTCCCCTACAATTCATTGGAAAAATTAAAATCTACAGAAACCACACTGCTATGGAAATGAAATGGTTTCTGCCAACAATTACTTTTGATTTCAATTTCACAAGTTATCCTCACGTAAGAAATATTTTTCACACGGTCACGACACGGCCGAGGTCCATTAAGAGCCCATAAGGCCTACTGCATCAACAATACAACTGGAGCAACCATCATGCTGGCAAATGTAACAGTCACGCGACTGGAACCGGAGCACGTATTTCCTACGAAAAACAAAGAAAACAATAAAGGGACTGGCCAAAAGGTATGGGGGAGGGGGGGGGGGGGGGGGGGGGGAGGGGTGGGACAGAGCATTTGAAAATGTGGTGGATGAAAACACGTGACATACCCCTTCTATTTGGCACGAAACTGAGTGACCCAGCCCTAAATGAAGGCTGAAAATTAAATTACCCACCTCTCCTGAAGGAGATTTTTGGTTGCCTAATCCAACAAAATCACAATTTGTGTGATTTTGTGTATGAAGGTATGGCGTAATTTACCTTTTAGGAATATTTCCTAACAATAATCCAAAAGAGCTTCTAAAAATAATACTGTTTTCCTTTACTCTTGCAACTTTCAAGTGAAATTTGAAAGTAAGTTTTGTATACTCTACAAAAAACCTAACCGTAAACCTTGAAAATTCAGCCTTCAGCGTTCTTCGAGTGGACAGTGACCCAGCTAGAAAAAGGTTCTAGTGAGTCCTGGGGACACACACAGCCAGCAAACGTCAAGACCCATGAAAATGAGTTCCACACCCTTGTGTATAAAAAGTATGTGCACACAAGTTGGCCATTGGGTGTTCTTGAAAAGAGAGTCATCGACAGAGCATAGTCAGTTGGACAATTTCTGACCTGGGGTTCCTTGCTCATTCCATTAGACTTCTTCCGTTAGACGTGCAATATTCCCATACTATAAGTTAGATTTTATATAAAGACACAACAGAGGACTAAGAATTTTTTAATTTACATAGCAATACTTTGGGTTCTAGGTCTACAAAATTTAAATATGTGGCCAACTCTTCCAATGATATCCAGACTTAAATTATAAAACAATTATTTGCTGATTAAAAAATAGAAAACATGTACCGTGTTTCTATCGAGTTGTAGGAACACGACCCGCAGGCCGCATTTTTAATTAATTCCTAACCTGCAACAGCAATATTTTCGGACGCTCGTAAATAGTTTTTGTTTTAGGAGGGGTACCTGAACAATCATCGTCGTCATCATCTTCATCCGGGCCCCAAGGATCCTCTTCATCCGGGTCACTATCTATAACACTCTTGATGGCGTCTTGCTGAGCCATTGACAAACTTTCCTTTTTGGCTGAGCTAATTGCCTGGACTTGAGGAGCTTGCATGGCTTTGTACTGATCTGCTGAGAAGGCCTGAAAAGAGACAAAATGTGAAAGAATTTGATGGTTATAAAGGTTTCATCAAGGATATAAACGTTATTACACATCCTATCACTTTTACACCTGTATCTTCCCAACAAACGTTTTCACCTGTAACTGGGAGACACTCATGTCCTCAAACACTTCTGGTGGAATAGCATCAACCACTTTAGTCTGCAGCTTAGGAATGTCTGTTGTGGATAAAGCCTCTGCAAAGTTCAAAGGAAACAAACGTTCGTTAGCAAAACAATCTCAGGTGACGTCCAACTGTGGTCTTGTGTTAGCTTTGGTTATGCGTTACCTAGCCCGCTTACAACTGGTTTTCCGCGCTTTACACCGTTTCCATGTTTCCCCGCGCTGTACACCAATTATATGTGCTACCGCGCCCTTTGCCAGCTGCATATTTTTCCCGCGCTAAAGAAAAGCAGAAACCTTGATTGCAGTGTTTATTGTATCTTTGTAAAACCTCTTCAGGAAATAACTCAGGAAAGCATAGGACAGTGATATAACAATACAACTTACTTAGTGTTTTTCCAAGTTCACTAACTTGGTCCTTATGCCACTGATCGACAGTCTGAGCCCACACTGTTTTAGCTTTGGCAATGATTGCCTTCAGCTGTTCGTGGGACCAGCTCTCAATTTCGCTCAGTTGTTTGACTGCGAGTCTGTGGAAATATCAGGGAGAACAATGAATGAACAGTTAAAACTTCTTATCTCGCGCAAAATAGAAACGAAACGCACATTTCAGGTGGCTTACTACAGATTATATAATAATCAAATGAATGCGAGCGCTCTGATTGGTCAATCAGCTATGGTTTATTGTGCCAGTAAACTCATGCAAATTTCGAAAATTCCTCGAAAATCTAACGTATAACCTCTGATGAAATTTTGAGTTGAATTGAAGGGATGAATCGCGTCTAGAGGCAAAAACACAGATTTTCTTAGTTTGCGAAAAATATGCTTTACAGATTTTAACTTTCATTTACATGAGTGTTAAATTTTAGCCAATTTCTAATTCCTGAAAATTTGAGGTGGGTTCATACAGGATTTTGATTAAACGTCATTTAACCTACTAGTGCCCAAGATACCCAGTTGTTCATTTTGGCTATTTGTTGACGTTTAAATCAGCTTAAATTGTTGAAGTTTCAAAAAAATGGAAAACGACTTAAACAAACAGAAACCAAAGAAAAACATTTTTCAAAAGTGATGGAAGTTGGGCTGTTATAATTCATCAAAACTGTGTAGTAAGCCACCTTACTAATACAGCGCTTTTCAATTAACTCTCATGAAACCATAACCGGCGAAGTCACTTTGGCCAAACACAAAATTGCAAAGACAATCTACTAAACCAATCAAAACTCCGTGTAAACATGCAGATTATTACTCGGCGGAGTCCCCAGTTTGTTTATGACAAAAGTGAATGTCATATTGCGTTTTGTTCTCAACAATAAATAGATTTATCGCAGATTTGAGGAAGTAACTCGTAGATAGCGTATACCTTGATTTACTTTTTACATTTTCTAAGTAGGCTGCAGATTTCTACAAACACTCGGTTTCAGCTTTTCTGAGACCTTTACCTTCCTGCATACTACACAGCACAAGGAACCACTTACTACTATACTCTAAACAATGTAATTAAAAACCTGAAGGCATTCTGGGACATCTTGGCGATATCGTCTTCGGTAAGACTAAGAGCTAATTGTCCAAGGCTCATAAAAGCATCATCTTCCTTGTTCTGCTTCAAGAACTCCCGAACTTTTGGTTTGAGACGGTCTAACTGCAAAAAACAAAATAAACATAAATTATTACGTAGTATATCTAATATGGAAAAGGCGCGTCCTTACTGGAGACACTCTAGAGTTTAAACAAAAACCTCAACCCCACCCCTAGGAATTTCGGGATTACAGAAGCAACGTTGATTGGCTATTACGTTATTACGCATGCAATTAATGACCAATCACAGACATGAACGGATCTCTAGGCGATTAAGTCATCGAGAGACCGACCCCAAAGCGAGGTCAATATCCCATGCGTAAAAAGCCAAATATGGACGCAATTCGCGCTCTAATACCAACAGTTATTGACCTACATTAAGTATCTGAGATGGCAGGATTTTAATTTACGGTAAGCGCCAAAAACGTTCAAATGGTACAAATGTATAAAAAGTTTTAATAAACAACAGACGCTACGGACCTGATCCTTACTCCACTCCTTCCATTTTCCAAGGGCAGCAATGATATCAATGTTGTCAAGTTTCAGTTTGTCCAAGTCGTCCGGCGTTAGCCCCAGTACCACGCGTCCAATCCTCTTGGCCAGTTGTGCCGTGAGCTTCGAGATGTCTCCATTTGTCAAATGCTACGAGATTTTGGACATTCACACAAACGTAAAACGCAATTAAAATGAAACCTGAATTTACTTTTTATATGTAAAACATACAAAAATGAGCTTATAAGCCATAAGAGAATGCCAAAAATGAATAACGGATGGCCAATATTAGAGGGCGTTTCAATTTCTGATGGGCCTTACTTCCTTTGCCTTGTCCGCTAAGGCTTTCAGCGTTTCCATGTCAACGTCTAGATATTTTCCCCAGACCCCAACGGCCTCTTCAAAAGCTTCTTTACCAAGCTTCTTGATGTCAGCTTTATCCAGGCCCTTCACCAGTGAGCCAAGCTGCCGCAACTTCTCCCCACTCCAGGTTCCAACATCTATGACGAAAATAAAAAAAAAACGAGTCTGTCATGCCGTGGACAACAGCACAAAATGACTCCTTCTCAGTGCCGCTTATCCCTTTTTGGCGTGCAGGGACTTGGAATAGACATATGTCACATCCTTAACACGGTTAAACAAACAAAGATCAAACTAGGTCTTACCACTTTCGTCCCAGGCCTTCTTCGCCGCCTTTATAAGAGCTTTGGCTTGGGACTTGCTAAAGTTGAATTTACCGAATTCGTCAAGCATTTCTTCAAGGGAGTCAAGATTAATACGTTCAAGGTCGCTTGGATCCAGGCCTAATGCGGCTGGCCCTAGATCGCGCCACTGGTCACCAATCCACTCAGCAACATCACTAACGAAAAAACAAATGAAAATGCCTTATTTTCCTAAGTTTATAGAGCGCAATCCTTCTGAATCTTCCCAAATTTTCACCATTTTCCCCTGATTTGTTACTCTCTCTGGCGTTTTTCTACATAAGTCGAGTCTTATTTTAAGGCCCACTCTCACCTGAAAATATCTTGGCACCTCGTTCATAACAACATAATAAACCCTTGGAGCAGGGCAAGAACCAAGAACAAGCCCAATCCGCATATGACACCGCGCCGGAATAGAACCAGTGTCACACTGGTGAGAGGCAAGCGCTTTCACCACTCCACCATCCCTGCTACCCAGCCAGCATAAAGATATGTCATTTCAGAAAAGAACATATTATTTTACAAAGTTACCTCTTTTCAAAGTGTTGTTTCGCCAACTTTGCTATCTCCTTCAGTTTTTTCACGTCGTATCCCTTCGCTCGAGCGATGTTGTACAGGTTGTCAATAAACGCATCCTTCGCTATTTTTCGTAACGTTTTTCTGTCAAGACCGGCCACTAACGATCCAAGGTCTTGAATGTGTGAAGCATTCAGGATATCAACCCCAGTCTGATTCTGATGATATGGAAACAACAGCACTCCCACTCAATAAATAAATATACGACTAAATGAAGCCCACTCTTAGAAACTGTTTTTTAAACACTCAGGCTGTATCAAAAACATAAACGTTAGCAAAGCTTACAATTCTTTGCTCTACTTGGTTTATACAAACTGCAAGGTAAAAGGTAAAACCTACATACGAGCCAAGTTGCCCATCAGACCGGCGCTTATCCCCGGGTTAGTAGCATGAAGCGACTAGGAGTATTTCTACTCCCCCCTCGATGGGATGCTAGTCCATCGCAGGGTTACCCCTAGCATTAAATTTGAGGGTACCCATTTATACACCTGGGTGGAGAGAGGCGTTGGGAAAGTTAAGTGTCTTGGCTAAGAACACAACACAGTGTCCCCAACCAGGGCTCGAACCGGGACTGCTCGATCCAGGGACGAGCGTGGATGTATTAACCTTGAGGCCAGCGTGCCTCCATAAACTGTACCAATCAAATATTCAGCTCGGTAACAGTAGGACTAGCGCTGAGACTAGAAAACTATGTTGAAAATGAAAATGCTTTCGACAGCTTATGTTACAAACATATCATTTACTGACATATTGGCTACAGTGGCACCTCTTATCCCGGGGAAATGCCTTTTACATTTTCTTAATAGAGAACCCTAAATCCAGCCACCCCATTAATACGGCCAACGGCCACATGCAGAGATCACAACCACTATAATCCTCTATAATTCGTTTATACGGCCATTAGAACCAGTTATGTTTATCTTTCCATTGCTTTATACTGGTTGTACTGATTGAAGTTTTAACGTTTTTTAAATTAATACCTGCATTTCTTTAGGTTATTAAAGAACAGTTGTTTAGAAGAGCAATTGTGATTACTGTGGAGAAGTGACTTAAAAGAGCTACATCACGGTTTGCACATCTTGAAAAGTTTAGCCAAAATTTTGGTCGTTTGTAATCCGTGTTAATCTTCTCCATCCTTAACCACCCTTGTTCCTTTATGGTTTATTATTACCTCTTTTGTGTGTTTCCATCTTAGTAAACTACTATTTTCAGGTTTCCTTCAATTTCAAGGTTATTTTGTACGTGGTCAAAATATCTCAAAATACCTCCTTTAAAATAGACCAGTCATGAAATTTGGCCCTACCCCGTTCACGGTCCAATTTTTCTGGCTCGTTCGTGACCGTAGTAACGGGCTTCTACTGTACTTTAGTGTGAGTTTCCGCAGGAAACGCAAAACGCATTTTAAAACTTACCTTAAAGAGCTCCACGGCTAAGTAAGCCCTTGCCTTGAGCTTATCCTCTGATAAACCGGTTTCTTCTCCCAGCCGACGGATAGCAATGAGTAAGATTTTCTCAGGTAGTTTCTTTAGTTCTTCCTGTGCGAGCCCGCGCAGAAAAGTACCAAGTGAATTGATGTCAACTTCAGTGAAGTTCGAGAAATCAAGGTTCTCCATTTCCCAGTATTCACGCAGCCGAGTTAATACCATTACAATCTTGAAAAAGAAAATAGAAAATTGTCGTTAAACAATATGTAAGCGTAAACTGTAAGTCCCCGCTGCCCCAGACATATCGTTTCAAAATTCTCCGGCCTGACTTTTTCCTGATAAAAATAGCATTTCCCTGAACAAAAAATATAAAAGAACAGATATGGTAGTTCAGTATAGGGTGAACCTACAGCTGTCTTTTCTACTCGTTCATTAAAACAGATAAGTTTCCAACCAATTTTCCTTCTTCATGAAGTAACGCCTCTTACCTGTCCTCTATCCCAGCCTTTCTCCCTTCCTAACACGTCGATGACGTTTTCAATTCCGCGGATGGGCAAATCACGCAGTTCTTCTTTGGCAATGCCAAGAACAATACGTCCGAGCTTCTTCATGTTCAAAAATCCCCAGTTTGGTGAATCAGAATCGTCTGAATCAGTAGAGTTGAAGTCGCCCCACTTTGAGCTAATCTTCTTAGCAAGAGTTAGGACCTGAAGGGTAGAGAGAACAGAGAAAAACTGTCAATTGCTTCACTTTCAGTCACGTTAACTGAAAGAGTTAACCCATGTTGGAAACTTAACTAATAACACTCTCGAAAATGTGCTGGAGAATTTGATCTTGCCCACAGAACTGAGAAAGGATGGAGTCAAAATATGAAGTAGAATCGCATAGCTGAAGGTAAACTCGCGCTCTGATTGGCTATCGAAGATAGGGTATTTAGCGTGGAATTGCACTTGTGCATGAAGCGATATTGCTGACGCGAGTCGCGAGCAAAAATCGTAGCTAT
>OMLO01001404.1_pt1 | contig 18517 bp, 17 predicted proteins | sample 1674811 | NCBI WGS metagenome assembly OMLO01 (sample SAMN06265003, study PRJEB25207) | coral metagenome | isolation source: Coral host | place: Mexico:La Bocana,Puerto Morelos, Mexico | collected 2008-11-13 | reverse complement strand
ACTCACAGCAATCAATCTCTCCTATACGTTTCCTATTCTTGAAACTTCCGCCACCGCCTTGTGCGGTACTACTGGTACAATTATGTATATATATATATATATATGATATGTTTTTAATGTACATTCCAACCTCATAGTTTCATCGAAACCTTCGAAACGTTGCAAGGCCTTGCCCTGGTTTCCTGGTATCGGTCAGTTGCGCCGCCAGCGACGCATGCAACGCAACTGGCTACGGGAGGTGTGGCTTGTGATGGGCGAGTTGTCGTGTGTCTTTTGGTTTTGTGTGAAAGAAACAGTGATGCCGAAATTGGGGGGAGCGTAATTTTTGTTTCTCATGCCCTCTGAAAATAAAGTGTGGATATTTTGTGTGTTGTTTGATGTCTAGATGTCTCATTTCATATGTCTCAAGCAGGGTGGGTCAGCACCCCCCAATTCCACATTTGATGAATGTTTATTGCATTTCTCTAGGGCAGAGTTTCGGATTTGCTTGGTTACTTTTTGGAATGCTGTAGGAATAATTTCCGGTTTTCCCAGTTGGATGGCAGGATTTGGTTCGAACCATATGGCAACTGATTGGCAATTGTTGACAATTGGCAATTGTTCACAATTGTTTGTCCATGTTTTCAAGTTCTTACGTCCCCCTCTGAAATGTAAGATAGATACCAAAAATGATGGTTTTAAAATGTATGTATCCTTTCAAATATGTCTATTTTGCGTATCAATGTTAAAATTTCAGGGCTGTAACCTTTTTGTCCCACAGTTGCACTTTAAGAATCTGGAATGTTACATTATCAATTTTTCACGCGCCGGCTTGGAAATGGTACGTGAATCCTCCCTGAATGGCCGAGAAACATTTCAGGAATTCGGGGGGGGTTGGTGAAACAAATTCATGTGGAATGCGTTGTGAATCATCTCTAAGGATCCTATTCCTTCAAAATCACACATTTTTATTGGGCAAACGATTTCACGACGAGTTCCTGCCGGTGACATATCCGAAAAGTCTTCCCAACAATTTGGTAGTTGGGAGATGTTTCTGATGTCATTCATCCAGATATACTTCCCCCGAAAACTAACATATCCCCCTGAAAAATGCTGGTTGGAAGATGATTCATTTCCTTTTTGAAATGGTCTCTTTAGGCTCGACATTCCTTTTTCCAGTGTTTTTGTGAAAATGAGAGTTTTACCTGGAACTTTCAGCTGATTTCAGCTAGTTTTTCTTGGATGCATCCAAAAAAAATGTGTGCTTCCCCCAAAGTTCTGATTTTTTGTTGGAGATATGTTCACTTCCTGAAGCCTTCGTGACATTTGCAGGTTCAGGCCAAATGTCCTGGTGCAGAGATTCTGAGTTGCTTGGAAGCTTTGGCCGGGTTGAAAAATCCTGAAGGGTGGTGGGTCTAAGTCATGGTTGGAAAGTCCTAAAAAGCACAGACTTGGTGTTGGCAATCAAAACGCGAATCCAAACAATTTCGATCTGTTTTGTTGGATGGTTTTGATATTTGTTTGGTTATTTTCTACCATGGGAGGTTGCTAGGCTCAGTTTTGGGGTTTGTAGTTTATCCGATTCTACCATCAGCGGCCTTGAAAGACCACCACTTTCGGGGGGAAGTTGAACATTGAAACGTGTTCCGATCTTTTTCATGTTTGAGCGAAGCGATGGGGAGCTCAAAGTTCAAAAAACCACCTGTCAAAAGAGTGCCCTTCTGAAAGAAAAACTTTGGTGATGTTTGTTTACATCTTCCCATGAATAGAATCAGATACTGTTCATGGAAAAAATGCGGGGTTTTCACCAATTTGGGAATGTTAGAAGTAACTAACTCGTGGGATATAGAAAAACCTGCCAACCTGAAACTGGTGAGCTGGATTTCTGAAAAGCATCAACAGTATCATGGACATGCTACAGGGGTTGCAGATTTGCTCCTTATATCAATTTTGAATGTTGATGGCACATTTGGGATTGGTAAGGAATCAATCAGCGCCTTGTCCCATATGTGTCCGTTTGAAGTTTTTTTTCCTAGCTCCACGGAAACTTCTGTGGAGGGATTGGAGGGTAAGTTTAGGTGATCTACACTCCCTGAGGCTCACAGTTTGCACCTGAAAATGGGTGGTTGGAAGACGTTCGCCTTTCCTTTTAGGATGGCCTTTTTTCAGGGGGCGAACTGTTAGTAATTTTGGGGAGGGTAAAGTTCCTTGTTTTTTCCACCCCAAACTCCATACCACTGCATCACTGGCTCTCATCCCCCTGAGGTTTAGAGATTCCAAAGACAAAGAGAAGGTCAGGGTTCGTGATGGTTCAAACACGTTTTTTTCAAGTGCATAAGAAAAGAATCAATTGAGATTGCATATAATATGGCCAATGTTTTGTGAATTACTTCGAGTGAGAAAAATCCATTTTGATTCATGTGTTTAAGCTGTGCGCTTCAACCACAACCTAAGAATCTACTTGCAACTTGTAACCCACAAGGTGGACGGAGCCAGGGATTGTATTATCTTACGAAGTTTGGATTAAAGATACACGAAATTATGGTTTGGAGCAAAGGGTCGCACGTGAAAGCCTAAAACTGACGGTTGGGCAAGATGATTTTCCTTTTCCAGTCAAACATGTTCAGGTTTCAGCCGCTAGTTGTCTAGCGTGGAACAAGAGTTTGGGGCAGATGTTTTTCGATTTGTATCATTCTGTTTTTGGATTTTTTTAATCCATGACCAGCTAAAGGGGCTTAAGACATGATGCAATTCATGTAGGAATCTATTCCATGGAAAGAAGTGCTTGGAAAAGGGTAATATGATACAATATGATTAAACGGGACCATAGACTTCAACTCTTGTTTTCTTGCCCATCTTTTGAGCCTTGAAACGGGGTCGATATACAAACATGATGGTGGCAGTTATAATCCAAGCATGTCATATGAGAGTCCAACTAGCAGGTACAGTGGATGGGATAGGTGTTGCCATTGGTAGCTCAGTAATTTGAGATGAGTCAAATTCCCATGCAACTGCAAGTTTGAAGTCAGGAATCATTAGGAGGGCGACTTGAACATCATTCAAAGTCGAATGTGTTCCATCGACCTTGAACTGTTTCACAGACTCTTGAGAAGAGTTACGTGGCAAACAAAATAGAATATGGTACATATGATATAAATATGATATAATGATATACACCAGACATTTTCCAGAAGATGATGTTTGAACTTCATCGCCAGAAAACAAATTTGGAGGTGGTAGTTACTTTTGAGGTTCTTCATCCCCTCACTCAAAACAACCACCTGTGGGTCACCGAAAACTGTGGGTCACTGCGTGACGTGACGGAACACCCCCCCAGCTCCTTCAAAAATTGCCGTAAGATCATGATTTAATATCTCGTACTATCTAAAAACAGTGTCCAAAGATATTCTCCAAAGATGCTAACTATAATACTAGATGGTGGTTTCAAATACTTTTTTTATGTTTCACCCTTACCTGGGGATGATGATCCCATTTGACGATCATATTTTTCAGATGGGTGGTTCAACCACCAACTAGTTGTGAGCTTGTTGAGACCTGGAAGGTTTTTTTTGGAGGGTTGGGTTTGTGGATGATCTTGATGATGTTTTTTTGGTACATTGACCCATTGGATTGATCAATATCATCCTTTTTTTAAAGCTACCCATGCGCTTTTCACTGGTTGCCCAGGTCGTCACAACGCCGACCCTCCACAGTTCCAGTGCCACCACTAGACACCGTGGAAAGGGCAGAGGTGAGGCCGCTATCAGCGATGCCGGGCATTTCGTTGGGGGAACCCAAAGGTTGGGGAAATGGAAGCAGCATGAAGTTGAGGAGTCAATTTTTGTTGTTGGGGTTTACCCTCCGGGGAACTAAAACCATATCCCCTTTAAAGGTAGCTGGGAAGATGATTTTCCTCTTCCCAAGGTGGTAGATGTTGTGTTAGTTCCCTGCAGGGTAGCATGTGTGAAATTGATTTTTAGCAGAGTTGAGATGTTCGGATGTTTTTTGTGATGTTTTCAATCATGTCATTCAATTCCACCGCGGGTACTATGTACTACTAGTACTGCTAGAACTGGTGCTAGTACTGGCGCTACTGACATAGGAGGATGAGGTGGTAGGTTCTTTGATTTATGTAGAAACACGCAATACTACTTGCAGCATTTCTACGCAAGTCTGATTCAGGCTGATGACTTTGGAATCCTTGATTGCGTTGTAAAGATTCTCCACTTTTCTTGCTTCATATTTGGTGGTTGGCAGGGAATAGGGGCAAATTCTGATCTTCCCCCGAGTGTGAAGGTTGATTCTTCGAATCCGGTACTTTCGTTGAAATGTGTGAATCAGGGCAGTCACTGGTATGGTGAATGTGGGCAACATCCCAAGGCACCTATTTTTTCCAACCTGTTTTCTGCCTCGGAAGGATGGTTCATGGTGGAAAATGACCAAGTAGGACCATTCCTGGAGCCCAATCATTCGACAAAATGACGAATCCAGTGTCAGACTTGCCCACAGAAGTGGGGTCAGTTTTTTGGGGGTTTCTTCCATTGGGTGATGCAATCATTTCAGATTTGCCACATTTTGGCTTTGATATCTCAGCGTCGATATAAATTACTATGGCAGCAACCATGGTGTGGCCCAGCAAAACTTCATTTCCATAGCCTTTTTGGGTATCAATTGAGAACCAAGGGCTGGATTGCGTGTGGTCAAGAACGAGATTTCGGAAGACAAGTGGCGTTGGGGCGACCCATCTGGTGATGATTGCAATAGACATGAGGGACCGAATGGTGACATCACTCCATTTGTAGATGTTTGTGTATAATATACGTATATATATATATATATATTCTTTACAGTATATTTATGTAAATACATATTTCCATATTTACAGTAAATACATGGTTATATGTATACATTTACATATATATATGTATATTATATGTATACATTTACATATGTATGTATGAGTAGATATGTATGTGTAGTGTACAACATATGTTAACAAACTTAACAAACTGATATTTATTATAAACAAAGAAAGGGAAAACTTCCCCTATTTCACAGGCTTGGAGGGGAGTGACCTATAACAGGGCCATTCATATGGGTAGAGGGGTGATCATTTTGCACTCAACCTCATGGCAGACCTTGTTGGAGTGATATCATTCCTGAACAGCTTATTATCTCATTTGAACAAAAACCTTGACTTGTGATCATCCCTTTGTCAACCAACCCAAGATCATTTCAATAGGCCAGTTAACATCATATTTACATGCATATGCTATCTCCTAGAAGCAGAAAAGTTCCACCAGTACTTCCTAGATAATGCGCGGTACATGATGTCAATTTGTGCAGTGCCAAATTTATTTCGGCTCAATTGGTTCCCTGGGTGTTTAAGAAAGATGTCCAGATCCTGAACCTTTGGAACAATTACTAGGTCACTACATGGTGCATGGTGGTTTCAACATGTTGGGGGAAATGACTCCAAAAAAAAAATGGACTTGGGCATTATTTTGTTCAATGGGGTTGTTGAAGAAAAACCACCAACTGGTAGATGTTTTTCATTTTTTTAAACCCAACTACCAGATGCATTTTGGCGATGCATTCATGCCATGATGATTGATCCAGTTGTTTCACTTGATCAAAACCCAACCCATGTGGAATCATCGCGATAGGTCGGGAGACGCCCAGCCAGCTACAAAAACCCAGCACGGCAGATCATGAGGCGAAGATGCTGCGGGATTGTTAGACCGGGTGGATTTCAAGAAAGGATTGCGCAATACCAGGGTAAAAGTAGATAGTGTTTGGCTCCCACGTTTTAGATGTTTTAGTAAGGTGTGTACACACAACTTAGTTTTAGGGGTTACAGTATATGACATGTATTTTGATGCCGGTGTAACATGTGTGAAATACATGTATGATTGCAAACAAGTTTCATGTGTCACCCGTTTGGGGGGGGAAGATTCGTGCAGAAATTGGACCAACTTGTAGCTTGAAACTCAACACTTCATTCCCATGAAGGGAATCTCCCACAATCCCATTGTGAAATGTTTTTTGGGTTAGGAAACAAGCTATCAACAAAAATGGTACTGTGTACCTCATTTCGAGACCAAGGAAATGTGGGTTGTGAATTTCTTAGCGGGTCCCACGGGGGTCCCTCCAGATTTTTTTCAAGAAGAATGTCCATCTTAGATCAGGTTTTCTCCCACCCAAGGGTTCTAGGTGGTTTTCAAAGATTGTTTGGTTTTAGATTTTGCGCTCCCGAAAATTGGGGAAATTGAAATGATTCCCAATTTGGACAATGCCTTCAGATGGTTTGAAATCACCAACTAAGAGTACTTATCAGATCAAAAAAAATGGTGACAAAAAAGAAGGTTCGCAGTTGGGTTGGTGCATGTGTTTGTCAAGATGAAAGATATATCAGGATATTCCCCGGTAGCTACTGTAATTTAAAGATCCACTGCACAAAGAAATTGTATGATATTCCTGAGGATTCCTCAAGCCTTCAACATCCATGTTGCAGCTCATCCCATCAACCACAAAACAACTTCTTCAAAAGACTGAACATCACTAAATCCTCACGGCCCACCAACTCATTACCTTCGTTTTCAGACCTGGAAGAAGAGAAAGATATGAACACATGTTTGAGGTTTTCATATGTTTTAAATAATACGAAATTTCCTAAACAAAAAAATACACTTTGACATGTGTTAGTTTCCAACAAAAGATGGAAAAGGAACAAATATTGGATGAATGAACACCTTCTCTTGAACTTGAACTATGAGTTATGATGGTTCAAAATTGGCATATCCGGTGCATTTCAAGTTTTACAGGGGCTAATCAACTCACCAACTCATCCGCTGCGCCCAAGGTGATTGCCTCGAGATCAGTCACTTGTAGGGAGTTCTTACGACATGGACCTCGGAGCCAATGGGAAAGGTGTTTTTTTTTAAACGGGCGGGATAAAAAACAAGGGGGGGCCTAAGTTGGTTGGTTGAGACTGTTGATGGAACACTAGTTTTGCCTAGGTGGTGGTTTCTTGAATATTTGCTTGATTTTGCCCCGAAGATTGGGGAAATTGACTGGAGCATATTTTTCAACTGGGTTGGTTCAACCACCACCTAACACTGGGATGTAGCCACCTACTTGGAGGATCCCCCCAGTTAGTAAGTGGTTGGTAACCCCCACTTATAAGCCATTTAGTCGATTTGGAAGGGGAACAACCCCAGTTAGGGGACTTACTAACCATGGTTATTAACCGCTTGCTAAATGGTATGATCCTCCAAGTAGGATGCATGGAAAATGTTTGAAGGTTTTGGTTGGTTGGGATCCCCGAAATTTCACGCAAAAAATGTGACAACAAAAATCCTGGTGACTGGAATCGGGGGGTTGCCCAAAAAATGAACCTTGCCGCGAAATCCACTGGTTTTCCAGTGTTTAGGCAGGCCCCCATTTGAGGGGGAGGAGGTGCCTCTGAGAATAGGCCAACTTGCCCCAATATTCAACGGCTCCAACCAATACCAAGTTCGCGCTTCAAATTTGATTATGGTCTAAACACCTTTTTTATTTTCTTAAGGGGATGGTTCTACTTCATGAAAAGTTCATATATATTGAATTCTGTTTCGCAGACTTGATGAGAAATCGCGAAAGTCTATAGACTTTTCAGGGATTCAGCCATTCAGGTGCCTCGGCCATCGGTTATTGAGACAAGCGGTCAGATATTTTGAAATTTGAATCCGCCGTTGTTTGTTTCTGGATTTCTGACAGTTTTTTGAATGTTGAAGTGACATCCCTGCAACTGAACATTCGAAAATCCCTCCTGGTTAAATGATGTGATGGAAAAACTTAGGTATGATATGTTGCACTTGTGTATAAGGGCGGTAACTGACCTTGGATAAAACTACGAGGTCAACAGGAAACTACCTATTGATGGAGTCGTTTAGTAGTGGAATTCTTCCAAAAGAGGCAAACGTTTCTTAGAAATTTACCCGGCCGCTCGCGGCAGTCAAAAGCCCGTCTCGGCGATGTCTTCCTTTGCGCATGCCTCTTGGTTACCGTTGGCTTTGTGGGTCATGGTACGGAAGTTGCAACACATCTATTGGTGTTTTCAGGGTGTTACCCTTCAAGTCCATTAGTTTTTGATGCGCACTTGATGCGTGTTTGTGAGGATTTATTTTACGTCTCTCATTTTGAGACATCCCTGAAGTGTGACCGGAAGTTCCCTCCAGAAAGTTGGACCAGAAGTTCACTGAAGAATCTCCAAGACGCTGAATATGGAAATGGGATCGGTAAAATTTGAAAGTGATTCTGCAGGGTTAAGTTGAATCTCAGTTTCTCATGATCTCAGTACTATGTTGGACGTGCAGGCAATCCCTATAAACCTTCATTTGTGACTGTTACTGGCTGGCGGACGCCCCTAAAGTTGATTTTGACACATCCCACATACCATGTGTGCAAAAGCCTAAAACTCCAATTTGTTTCACGACCATTTGCATGTTAGGAGATGGTATCAATCCAAGAGTGGATGTTTCTTTGCCATTTTTGCCCAGAAAATATTGATACCATGGCAGATGCAGCACAGAATCTCAATTTGAAGGGAGAAGATGAGCATGTTGATATGTGGCAGTGGTCACAAAACATGTTGGTTTGAGCAAAACATCCAAGATGAGAGATGCTAGGGGTCTGGTTCCAGTTTTCATGGTATTGGAGGTGCTGAAAGTAAGAGGAATATCAGAAACCTTCAGAGATTCTAACACTCCCTGCCATTTTTCCAGGAAAAATCTTAGTTTTACAGTTGGATGATCATCTTTTGATCCCAAAAAATCCAGCTGCTCCACTTCAACGATTCGCCCAACTAAGGGCTACACCATGTTGGGTGCTCTCAGCCAGTCACACATTCGAGCTGGAAGCTAGCATGCTTGTTGCATAGAAAGTCAATGTACAAGCATGGTTTGGTCTACAATTGTAGCGGCCTTGGAGGAACGTCAGGCTTTTCAAGATTCAGTTGTTCACTTGAATGATATTGAATTCATATGAATGAATTCATGGCACATTCAATGCTAGACAGGATCAATGAACCAGTCTTATGGGGTTTTGCGATAAATGTCCCGATGTTTTTAAACAAAATCTCTCCAAAGACTTTCAAATGTTGTAGCTTTTCTAAACTAACCTTTTCGGAGTTTGTTTAGGATAGGGAGGACAATATGCAGCAACTTTTTTGTGCGACGGTCATTTTTTTGGTTCGAATCTCTACTCATTTCTATGTACTTTTGGTCCCCAAAAGTCCCCTGCAAAAAAGAATCTTCGACTTTCAAATTTTGCATTATTTTTCCTTCGCAGCTTTCTCAGCACTTTTTGTAGAATTCATGAAGAAAAACGTTGGGTTTTTCAGAATGAGGGGGGTGTGTCCTCCACTTTTCAGTTCGGTTGTTTTTCCTCAATTTGCTGTGATGTTGAGCCCGCCCAGGCTATGGGGAGTCAACTTCTTCAGCACTCGAGGGTGGGGTAGCCTGGTTACAGTAGATGGTTAGTAGGGAATCCCTATGGACCGATGGGCATCCGTAGGGAATCGCGCTGAAATGACCTTCATTTCCCACTATTCCTGGCAAGGAGGGACACCCCAAAATATATGACGTTTATATTTTTTAAGGTTTGATGATGAAGTGTATGAAATGAAATGTATATTTTGGATGTGGAGTTTCACAGAGGAGCTCGATTCTCTTCACTCTTTTTATTCTTTGCAGTTTCAGAAGAAATGGTTTTGGCCGTGAAGATCTGAAGATGTTTCATCCGTATTATACTACCCTTCCATATTTATTTTTTGGTTGTCCCGAAGATGGAAATGTTTGCTTCTTGTTGAATGTGGTCAGAGTCAATCAGCTTCTTTCCACGGTGGATTGGGATGCTACTCCATCTCCTTGACCCACGGTACACCCCAAAACACACGAAGATTAGGGTTCGAGGCATATCATCCTTCATGTTCCAAGTCATTATTACAACCATGATACTTCATGTCGAGCTAGGCAAAGATCTTGCGGTGCAAAAAGCTTTACAATGATTCTACAAGTCCAGTTGGAAATAGTGAGTATTGCATAGATAGCTGTTGGTGGTCCACAAATCTTCGACGCAGCCAACACTTATGTCAGGAGCCAACGACGATAGTTCCACTGGTCGAAGCGGAAAAAAACGTGAATGTTGATACGCCAGGAAGGTGAATCAAGCTGCGTTGTAACGAATACATGGCTGTGTCAAATGAGTTGATTTGAAAAAGTGAGGAAATGATTGAGGGGGTCAGATTTGTCAGCAACTCAGTTCGCTGAATGAAATAGGCGGTTTATATGGTTGTTTGTAGTCGTGTCAGTATTGTGACTGTTCATGTGTACGTACATTCTGTGTAGTGTAATATATACAGATAGAGTTATATGTATACATGTGTAAAAGAATATCCGTTGTTGTGTTTGCTGCTATCCTTATTTTTATCATCATGATAAGAATGAATAATGATAGGTGCTGATGATAATGATCACCATCAGTTTTGCAAGAAATAGCCTGCAAAATTGGTTTTCAAGCTCAATCGCTATAACTCCTTGTCAGGCACTGAGAAAAGGAGACATGTTAAAGATAAGCCTGTTGTTTTACAATTCAACAATATCAATGTGTAGATATGTTATAAAATGCTTGCCAACTATTCTTTGGTTTTTTCCCGAAAGAACAAAATTGAAAATAAGTTCCAAAAAAACGCTCATCAGATTGACCTTCGCTTTGGCGAAACCTGAGCCAAATCCGAGAAATCCTTGACATGTTTTTCCCCTGCTGAGAGGGCTTCGGTTGAGTGAGTCATTCAGTGTTTCAAACATGGAAAAAAATCGAAATTGCTGAAAACATGACCCCAGATGATGATGTGACAAGAATGGTGGTTGAATTTTCGCAGGGCAATAGACGATTGTATCATAGGATTTCACTGGCTATTTCACCAGTAAATCGAGTCTTGGTTGGGGTTCCCTAGCTGTTCTTGATGGGGATTCCAAAGTAAAGTACAAAACTATCAGTTTTGGTCCAATCAAATGATTTCTTTTTTGAGGGGTGGTGGGGGTTGAGAGAATTCTTGCGGAACAGTCCAATCAGTTTGAACCAATTATCTGAAGACCCAATCTGTAGATCACATCATTGAAAAAGCATTTCAAGCTAATTCGTTGTCAGCTGTCCAAAATGAATGACTTTGGTTTTGACAAAATGATTCTTTTCTGCCCCATGTCTTGATTCCAAGTGACCGGCAGGCTTAGAACGACAGTATTCTTAGGATGGTTGGAACATAGATTTGCTCAAAGCTTGCGAAATGGGACTACAGGACTTACACACATATCAATCTTAAGAGTCGTGTTGTTGTTCCATATATAAGATACAGTAATATACATACCTCTGAATCAAAGTTCTGGTCGATGCTTAGTGATAAGCAAGTGAACAACAAAGGACGAGGTTTGCAACTGCAACCAGCCCAACTCTCTGGAGGGCGCTGTAGCCGTCCTGAATCGAATGGACGAGTGGAGATAGTCCCCAAAGTTGGGAGAAGTTTGCAAAAAGATGCTCCGAAATGTTTCGAATGAGACTGTAATTATGTATGTATGATATTCATATACATATATTGTATATATATATATAATCATTTAGAAATAAGAAATCAAAAATGGATGGGTTCTTCAAGTCGTTTACCTGTTCTTGATTTTTGAACATGTTTTTTATTGCTTTTTCACAAAAAAAAATGGGGGGACGGTTTTTTTCATGCACCAGCAACTTCCCGAGCCGTAAATCCATCAAAGGAGATGTCAACTCCCAAAAGGATCCCGAAATCGTGTCACCACCAGGTGGTTTGAAATATTTGTTGGGAATTTGTTCCCCGAAATGTGGGGGGAGATGATTCATCCAATTTGATGAGCATATATATGTTTAAAATGGATTGAAGTCACCAACTAGTCTAGTTGTTTTTGTTGGCAAGAATGCTGGAAACAACATCATGTTCTAAGACTCTCTTTTTGCGAAAAAAAGCGGCTGCAAAAGGCAATAAAGATGTGTTTTTGTTTCGTTGGTGAAAGTTCAGACAGTTTGAGGTCCTGCAAAAAAAACGTGGTTCACTGTGGGAAAAGGAATCCATGACTATTTTTATAGGGATGTTTTGTGATTAACGTTCATGATCCATTTGTTACAGTGTTTTGGCAGGACCCAATAGACAGTCATGGTAGATTCGTTAATTAGCAAAACAAGAAGAATTCCAAGTTGAGGTAAAAGTTGACCACACTTGGCACATGGCATTCCACTTCCTGAGAGAGTCTTCCACATGCATCCTTTTGTCCCTGTTTCGATCTTTTTCGATGGCTTCAGACAAAACTTCACAAGCAATCATCACGATCTATGTGCCCAGAAAAGTTGTTACGAAGAGGCTCTTGAAAATGGATAGAAAGCAAGGGTACGGTATTTCTGTTGTTGAACTTTTGCGACAGTTTGGAGAATTGTCAATGCTTTTCCAAATTTATCCACCATGCAGTAGCTCAGTAGCTTTTTGCTGACCTTAGAAGAGTATCGCCATGTCGAAGGAAGATGAGGACAGCAACACCCGTGTCGTTGGAAACGAACTCAAAGGAAGTATATAATTGGGATGGTTACAAAACTGCAACCTATATAGGATGTTTGCACGATGTTTGCTATGCCAACTGATTGGTAGATTTGGGCAAGAAAAAGTCCATCAACAGATCATGTTAAAGTGGTTTCCAATCCGGTGGAGGTGTGCATTGCAATGATCTTCCAACTCTTCACAGAAGAGAAGCTTCCAGCTTTGTGTCAAAACGTGTTTCATATTTTGGTTGTTTAGGGGAAGATGTCCTGTTGGTTCGATACATCTCATTTGGGCGGACCACGACCTGGTTGTTGCACATATTTGACTTTATTTTGGAAGCACGAATTCTTATTTTCCATCGTTTTTGTCCCCCTGTGTGGAGTTTTGAAACATGAGTTGATGAGTTGTTTGTTACTGGCATTCCGCCCATTCCTTCTAGTTCATGTGGTACTTCCATTTCCGCTGCGTCTTCGATAGTACAAGTAAAGATATTTTGATTGTCCCTTGTTGAAAGCATGTTGAAAGCCACCAGAAATGAACATGATTCTGTTCAACACCTACTTTTTTGCTGTTTCAACGGGAGAAATAGAGCTGGGGGCTTAGAAAAAAAAAGCGAAAATATGTTTCAAGCATTCCTTCTTTGATTCAGAATTGGAAACTAAATCAACCTACAGTAATAAGTCGTCTTCTTTAGCACCTCTCGTTTCATAGGCTGACGTAGCTGCACGTGTTGCGCAGCTACGTAAAGAGACCTCGCGACTCAAAGCCGATTTGGCTGAGAAGGTTCGTTGGGGGGATAGAGATGATGGTGGTGTCAAATATGTTTTCAAAAGAAATGAGATCCAGAGAGATAAGACGAGGATATTTATTTCTATTGGTTTTGAAACTCACAAAGTATAGATGGTGAAATGGTGAATTGTGATTTGCATTTTTGTCGACGTAGGGGATATTTGCACATAAATCACCAAAGTATATACCTTTGGGATGCGGTTTTTATCTCCCAGGATCGCAATCCTGGCATGCGGGAAGGATTAACTGGCTGGTGCTCAGTGATGAGCAAATGACCGTTTTCCTCACAAAATGGCGAGCAAATGAGCAATAAGTTTGGGGTTGAGCACCAACCAGTTCTACTGAGTTGGTTAATTGATGGTTGATTTGATTATACTAACCTTTATTGTGGGGGATGAATATCCCACTGATAAAACCCGTGGGAATTCCGAAATCCCTACCAACTCATGAGATCTCTTTGATTTCCTTTTCAAATGCGTGTTTGGTAGAAAAAATGTGGATTTTTCAAATTTGGATGTAACTTGGAATTTTCTAAAAGTGCAAGTCTTTGCAGATTCAGTGAATCTCTTAATGGTTTGTAAACGGACTTTGGAACCATTTGCTTCCAAAACGGTTGGGTTTGCAATCGATGTTCTCACAGATGGAGCGCAAAACAGGAATTTGAGTCCTCTCAATTGGAGAAGCAGCTGCGACGTTTGGAACGCAAGATTGCAGTGCTTCGGCTTGCAAGATGGGCGGCTACTTGAGCAATGAACAAAATCCCTGGTTGTTTTAGGGGAGCATAATAAACCATTACAAGGATACCTATTAAACAACCATGATTCAATGGAAAGTAAGGGACCCTGGTATTTTTCGTGGCAACTGGTGATCCAACACCTCCCCAAAATCGGTTTGGATATGTCCCGAAAAACCCCACGGAGAGGGTCGGATAGATTCGCCAACCACTGGTGGTCCAAGGTCGAAGAAGGATTCAAAGCACTTATGTAGGTTTATTTTTTAACATGTACAATGTACACATAGATGTGTACAAAAAACAGATGTCTCCCAACATGGTGTTTGTTTCTATCAAGGACTTACATGATTTTAGTCCATGTGTACAGTACTGACATGGTATCGTATATGTTCATATGTTCTTTGACATCAACACATTCTGGACCTTTATTTGATCACACCAACTCCCAGTAGCAGTGGCAAAATGAAGGTAAAAAGGGAGTCTTTACTAAACATGTCATATCATCCTGGTGGTGACTGGAATCCTGGGTGGTGGGCAGCATCCCAAAGTATATCCAGAATTGAGTTTGATGACCATTCCGATTCCCATCTCATCATTCAATTGGCCCAATTGAAATGAAACAAAACCGAAAATAGATCAATTTGACGCGCATATCTGTCAAATGGGTTCAAACCATCAACTAGGCTCCTATACATCAATTTCTCCATGACATGCAGTCTCAAGGTTCAAAGCTGGACAATGGAAGTTTCAAGAAGTCTATCCCCCAAAGTGCTGGTTGTTTCACCTTGAACCCTGGTCAAACCAAAAGTTGAATCCTGGGTGAACAAAGACTCTGCTCCACTTATATATACAAACAAAAAAAACTTGAATCAACCAGTTCAACTGCTGAGTTTTCGCTAAGGCGTTTGACACACCCGAAACTGGTTTAGCCAAAGGTGCGGTTCTTTGACAATGGCCCAAGGGCCAACAGGACATTGAGGACCTGTACCTTTAAAAACATCCCAGTTGTTTTGGAAAATTATGTGTATTATGTCATGCATCTATCTATTCTGATTATATGTATGTGTGTGTGTAAATATGTATATCTATTGATATATGATATTTGAAATATATACACGTGTATATTGTATGTAATATATACATATGTGCATTCATTTGTAAATGTATAACATTATTTCAGATAAGATACATTGCTATTGCCTTTATTTTTGGAGGTGTACCCCTACCTGTCTTTTCGACTTCCACAGACGAAAAAAACAACAATTTCCAGCCATTTGGAAATGGATCACCCAAGATGATTTGCCGACAGACTACGGAAGTCTTAGACTTATTGGCTCCAAAGGTGTGCAAAATTGAAATTACGGCATAAGTAGATGTTATTAATGTCTATAAAATGTCAATTACTCCTTAATTACTACTCCCTATCTTTTGAAGACTTGTAATTGCATGCAGTTTGACTCCATTTGAGAGGCTTCTTGAAGAGCGCTTCGACACAGAAGCAGGAGGCCAGTTGTGCCGAAAGGGTTTACTAAGCAGTTCACATCTAGAATGTAGATATATTATTCGAGCATATACGCATGATTTTGGATAATTTGGTTGTAAATATTCAGTGAGAGGATATAGATGTACATAAATATTGATGTAGTTGTGTATGTGTATCTGTATATGTATACATATGTGTATCTGTATGTGTAAATGTATATGTATATTTTGTATTCGTATATATGATTCAACAAGATCAAAGCATGTCCATACTGAACGATATCGTCACGCAATTGATGCAGTGTTGCAAAGTCGTGACTCGGTCGCGTTGTGTGACTCCATATTCATATCTATACATCTAATACACGTATGTATACATCTTTGGAAGTCATATATCTGTAAATATATATGTTTGCAAGACCATTCCCTACAAATTGATACATAAATTTACATGCATACATATATTTACATACATAGATCATAGATATCTATACACCAAGTGAGTACATTACATTAAACCGTTGCATCAACTCCAATATGTACCTCCAACCAAATTTGCCAGGCAACGGTGCCACCAGTGGTGCCACCAGTGCCGAAGGTCCCCTGTCAAGGTGGGAAAAACGAGTTCTAGGAATCCATGTTTCACTGTTCTTCTTGTTGTGTTAGAAGGCAAGCACGGACAACTAAAAAATCAACCAAACATAATCAACTCATCTTTTATCCAACGACTGGTACCACAATTGGAAGATAGTTTGTTTTTTGTTTTTCTTTGTTGCAGCCGTGGCAAATCCACGGGAATGCCTTGGCAGGATATGACCGTGGCATCATCATTGATGGGCTAACGGGGAAGGAAGTGGATTTGACCACTTGGGAGGACCGCCATCAAAGGCATTGCTGCTTGTGAGAACGTGTGTTTTCTGTTGAGTTTTGTGAAGCTGTCACACAAGAAATGTACTGTATACCTACCAGAACTGCCTTTGTAAATATCGTTAGGTTTATTGCAATCGGTTTCAGAGCTGTATATTTTGATATATTTTGTTTCAACTGCTACAACATGTGTATGGCACACAATACTGCAATAACATGTCATACCCATCGTTATTACACATAGAGAAACATGTATATAGTTTGATATATACATATGATTCCATGATATATAATGTGTACTGTGTATACATACATTAAAAATCCACGTTTACATTCTCCAATGGCCATGTTTTCTGCTTCCCCCCTTCACCGCCAAGGACACCAACGACAGCCGACAGGACCGTCAGGGTCATGCAGCGATGCAGCTTTTTGCGGCGATGCAGCAGCCACCAGAGCTGAATGCCGAGTCGGGGGCACCTGGGGTACTACCCTCCCAAAGTTTAACATGGAACCTAAAAATGATGGTTTCCAAGTTCGGAATCTCCTATTCCAGGGTGCCATTTTCAGGTTCCATGTTAAATCTTGGGGTGCTTTGCTGAGACAGTAGGAATCTGACTGTTTTTTTTTCGTGCAGAAGAGGTTATCAGTTGAGTTATCACTGGAAATCTGGTTTGGTAGGGATCAAAGTTGCTGCAAATATGGGTGGTGGTTTCAAATATTTTTTATTTTTACCCGGATCCCTGGGGAAATAATCCAATTTGACAATCATATTTTTCAAATGACCAGTTGGATTGATCAATATCATCATTTTTTAAAGCTACCCATGCGGTTGGTGCTTAAGATACTTGAACTCGCCAGAGATTTAGGGGTTAACTCTCATCCAGATTCAAGGAAGCGGAACTGCCATGTTTTTTTACCTTGCGGGTGAAGATTGGTTGTTTTTCCATGGAAACCTCAGCCACAGGATGCCAAACCAGGCGAAACGCATTGAATTTTCAAACATCCCGGAGAAACGCCTCCTTGATGCTGTGGTTTGTTTGGAGCAACAAATCTAGCAAAGCAGTTAAGCAGTTAATGAATGAATAGTCGAATTTCTACTCTATTGGCTTGGCAGGTTTTACATCTGTCCCAACTAGGTGAGAGTGATATCGCCAGATATCAGGGCAAATGGGTAGATTCACGAACCAACCCATAGATTGGTAAAAGGGGGATAATTAAGTGATGATTGAGTTCACCTGAAAAGTACAAAGCGAGGACGTTCCAGCCAGCCAATCGGGTGTTGGGTTACCAGAAACTACGGGGTTGATATCACTAAACAGCTGCGCAAAGAGTAGACTCCCTTGCTTTTAGGGCGGTCAGCTTGAGTTCTCTAACAGATCCAACAGATTAGTATTGGATCTGGGCACCTTATAATGAGCCAAAACCACCAAGCGAAACCACCTTTGCAAATGGATAGTTTTGATAGCGGGGAAAATCTCCCAGCAAAAAAAAAAACGGACCTTCCGGTTGAGGAATGTTAAAGACCGTATTTCATCAATTTACGAAGAGATTTTCCGATCCAACCGAGATTTCACACGGTTTTTCACGTCGAGGTTTGATGCAAATCGCTATGCCAAACTACTAGGCTTGGTTGGTCGCGAGTTGGTGATCACCATCCATAGGGGAAAAACGTGTGGCCGCTGTGTTTTTTTTTGCCTGGGAGAAAAGGATGTGAAAATGTCTTGGGTGATCTTGGGGTGTTTTTGTTGGCCAGTTTTGGTCAGTAATACTATGAGCGCTAGGAAAAAAATATATTGAAAATATCCACCTGAAAGGTACTCATCAGGGATGACTTGTACTCGTAGGGTACAGGATTGTCTATGGTGATGTTGATTTTAAGTCGAATCAATACGGTTGAATTTAGATGTGGTTTCCTGAAGGCAAGGAGGCTTCATTGACAGTACCTTTGGTATTATTTCCAGTGATTCAAGGAAGGTTGCTACACTTGGGATCCGGCTAACCAGTTTTTTGGTTGGTAGTTTATCTCATTGTTTACGACAGGTTCAAGCACCATCCCAAGTGGTTTGACA
>OMLO01001403.1_pt1 | contig 18523 bp, 7 predicted proteins | sample 1674811 | NCBI WGS metagenome assembly OMLO01 (sample SAMN06265003, study PRJEB25207) | coral metagenome | isolation source: Coral host | place: Mexico:La Bocana,Puerto Morelos, Mexico | collected 2008-11-13 | reverse complement strand
TTCCCTTACAAACGTTGTAGTTCTATCATACCTTGATTTGGGTAAGTGCTCACTTCTTCATTTGTCCTGCCCAACCTCTTAAAAACGCGTACCTCTCCCTGAACATGTACAAAACTATTACAACAACAACAAAAAACGTATTGAAAATAATATGTTTGGTATTATCTATGGGCCCGAAACATCTGCAGATTCTGTACATATATAAAATGATTTCTTTTGATTTGTTACCAAACCTCTCAAAAAACCTCCCCGGTGGAAGTGATAGAGGTTCCTCCAGAAATTGCCATGGAAATGATCTAGATTTTCGCAAAAAAAATACGGAACTTTCTAAGTGTCTTGCAGAAACAAATAAGTATACCGTTGTTCAGGGGGTAAATCCAAAAATTGTCGAATTTTATCAAAATGTTCCCCTTTTCCCATGTATTGCTAAACTTTACAGATGATTCCTCATATTGGTGGGTATGTCCAAACTCCCATTGGCAAAATTTTCCTAATCCTACCCAGCTGAGCCAATCCGCCGCGGAAAAGATGGTGTTTTGTGAGTTGGATATCCGACAATCCGGATGACCATGATGGATGGTGGTGCAATTTCCAACGTCCTCCCTGGGACGTTTAGCTCAAGAAATGTACCATAAGAAGATTAGGAATTGAAACAAAAACTCAAAATACCCTTGTGATTTGAAGATTGTCGGGTTCTCGGGTTCTCTCCCCCAATATCACAAGGGCTTTCGGACTTTCGGACTTAGTGCCTCTTCGATTGAAACGAAACAGAGGCGATATTGCGGACCAGCATTCGCATGACCACAACACCATAACGCACTATTATGCGTTGGCCTCAAATGGTAAAAAAATGGAAATACAACTACGGACGTGAGTTCCAGAGACCAACAAAACTCAGCATCGTCGTACCACCACAAATTAGGAATAGCAGTCGACTGTCAAAGAACAATGTCGTATGACCCTCCGGAGAAAATCAAATCGTTCAACGGTCGCCAGATAACTAAAATGCAAGAGAGAGCCGGTCCACCAACCAACCAAAACTCCCAAAGTAGCAATGCAAATCAAAGAAAAAATCACGAGCAATAAATTCACACACTGTCAGTGTCCTGAGCAGCCACAAACAGTGTGAAATAAAACAATGTCCATGCACTCTTCAAAAATCCTGTAAGCCATTCCTGTTGTTCCAGCAACGGCAAAACTCGAATAAATAAAACATGTGTGGTGGTGCTATCCGTTACGACCTGGCATCGGCCGAAAAGGGTATCCCAAATTTCTTCTTCGCCCCCCTGGTTGATGAAAAAATCGCCAAAGTGCCCTATAGGCTGCAAGATTCCCGGGAAGTGCAGGTCGTCGGTCAACTGATGCACACTGTATCGAGAAACCTAGATGATTTAAGACACGTTTTTCGGTCCAGTCAAAATGGCATAGATGTGAGAAGTTCTTCATGACCCACTCCCAAGTATGATGCCAAATTTTTGTATGCACCGATAGATTGATTTGCTCAGTTTCCATCAAGGGGTGCTGATCTAAAAGAAAATACACGTGACCACCTTTTTTATCACGCCTATGGACTGGTGACTCGGTTTGGGTGGTCACGACATAATCTGCATATAATTCCAAAAGAGAAATGAAAGAACCAAGGTCGCTTCCAGACACGCATCGTGGCCACAACACCCTATGAAGCCATGTCCTGAAACGTTCGTAGTAGTCTTCCCCATATGGAAAATCGCAGTGTAAATCCTGGTAGTGAGGCAAGTTTACAATTAGGGTACAATTATGTATGCACAAGTTGTCAAATGAGGGCATTTCCATAAGTGTTTTACATTCCTGTTTCTGATGGCTCCGGACCTTGGCTTGTTGATCCATAAGAGTCTCAGCAACCAGGCATACATACTTATGGTAATCTTTCGTCAATTGAAGAATTCGTGTGTGTTTACCAAGCAAATGCTCCACTTTGGAATGGACCGGATGATCCAAAACGACTGCTTTGGCACACTTATCAACAAAATTATTTCCCCGTATATGCCAGGCATCAAGAGGTAAAGTGTTGGTATCAACATCACGATGTGCTTTGACTTTAACCAATTGACATGCTCTACGAGGCCTGTTCTGCAGCAAAACCCAAATATGCTTCCATAAGTCACAGTGATCTACTGCAGGCATAGGTTTGCCTTGTGAAAGGAAATCTTCCAATTCTGAGAAAACCGATATGACAGCACTACAATCAGTGTATATATATCCACTATACATAGACTGCATGGCAAAAATGACAGCGCTAATCTCTCCTCGATAGCTATTGTGGTGGTTACTGGGAATGAAACCACTCTGAAGCAACCGAAAATCGTTTTTCATGAAGGTGCACTCAACAACTGCCCATGACCCAACCGTGGTATGGGGATTTTCTTGTCCAAATGCACTACCATCCACAAAAAGGTGTCTCATTTCTGTATCAACCTGGGGGTGACAAACTTCAAAGCTGGTACAAAAGCAAGATGGAACGCAGTCACGAATATCCCCAGGGTGAGGAGGAATACCATAGCACGTGAAAGTTTGTCCTAAAGCTTTAGCCTGGCGAAGCAAACTACCAAACGGTCGCCTAAGGTTTACCAACTTTTTGCAATGGAAAAGTCTATGTTCCTTACTATCCGGCTGGTCACAGCAGGGACAGTTAGGCGACACATCATCTTGGTATTTGTGGATGATGTTATTGGTATAGTGTTTACCTGATGCAAAAGAACGGACAATCCATGTTTCTTTCAAACTAAGCTGTGACAAGGCTTGTTGAAAAATTTTCCATCCAAGTGTATCCCCATCCCAATCCTTCCGATGTGCAACAGAACGAATCACGGAATGACTCCATGCATTTTCAGTTGCAAAATTGAGGAAACTTCGAGCGCACTCCATCCAGTTAAGAACAATCTGGGTATGAGCATGTCGGATGAGTTGTGGACCAACAATTGACCACCCTGCATCAGTTAGAGTACGCCTAAAACATGCTGCTGGGCCGGCTTTGGAAATGCCGACATGCTGCAAATTGTCATGAAACATCCTAGCAATGTCTGGAAAAATGGAACTAAAACGCCGCCAAAAACGAATGCAAGTCTGAAGGTGTCGCATTTGTGGATCAGCTCGAAACATACCTAAGGCTAACCATGGTGAAGCTCCAGCGCGAGACAACTGCATGGCACTAGCCAAATTGGTGCGTAACGATTTCCACTGTGTTTTAGGGATATGCTGCAAATTAGCGCCATACGTAGCACCCTGAAAACCAATACTTTGGGCCATCCGATGCTTGAAAGATCGGGGCGCACAACTAATTTGGATCCTAGCACACTTGCCCTTGATGTTACCCCACCGCAGTTTCATCTTGCTCTTTCGGGTTCGACGGGAATAATTGATATCACAACCCAAATCTGCAATGTTACAAACAACCGGCAACACTACTCCATTGATCTGAAAGTTTTTCAACTGTTGGCGACCTTTTGTACTTGTTGCCCAAACCCAGGATTTCTGTGGTGAGATGGTCAACCGTAACGTAAGCACAAAGTGAAGAAGTGTCTCAGTAGAGTCTCGTAGACTACGCACTAAGGGGGATATCAAGTTCCAATTGTCTGCGTAGGCAACAGGCCGTACATCATGATGATCATGGATGATAACTGAGGCCTGCCACCATGTGATTACTGCCATAGCAACTACCGACATTCCACACCCCTCGGGAACCCCCGTCGTTGACGATAAAGGCTCTGAATGAGCTAAACCAATTGCGAGGGTTCTAGACATATCCTTAAGCATTCGGGTCCACCCACAGATATAGGTGCTAGGGATTCCAAGTTTAGCCATGGCTTTGACCAGGGGATACCGAGCCAAAGTGTTGAAACATCGCTGAAGATCAATCCCCAACCCGGCCAGTGTGGTGCCCTGGTTAATTGCATGTTCAGCCATGACTGCAACAAGAGCTGCAGCTGATTCGGCAGGCACACGAGCGGTTGCGGTAGCTATACTTTTGGGCATATATGTGGCCATGTAACGTAAGATATCTCGACTCCTGATCCTAGCCCACTGCCGATAAAGCACCGAAAAAATGGTGATTGGGCGAGCATCATAAGGAGAGGTCGGACGGGATGTCTTGGATAGCAGGGCTACCTTTGCTAAAACCCATGTGGATGGCCACCCCATTCCGTTTTCACACGAATGATAAATCTGAAACAACCACTGCAAAATGGCCGATGGAAAATTAGACATCTCAGTAACTGAAAAACCACAGCCCCCCCGAGCTGATTTTTTATTCAGGTTACGAAGGCTATCTTTCCAAATATGCAAATCAATGGGTACAGCAACCATGTCAGCAACGGGACTAAGTTTTTCAAGGAGCACCTCCATGTCCCCCCAGTCGTCGTCATGGTGATTGGCATGATCCCGGATCCAGTGTTTGTTCCAAGCTTCAGCAGTGATATCAAGCATCTCTTGATGATCAGCAGTGATATATCGTTGGTTGATGAAGAAATGGCTGTTATGTAATTTCACAGGCTCATCCAAGAAAATTAGATTTTGGCGAACTTCACGAATCATCAAAGTCTGTCCTTGGAAGGTGTACTGGTATCCCGCACCAAGTGGAATGGCCACAGGATCTTTTAATTTGAGAACAACCGCCCCATTCTTTTTCCAGCGGGTGCGACACAATGCAATATTGCACTCCTTAACAGCATGTGTGAGAGGAGCCACCGGTGCATCTTTGACATCCATGAAAGCTTTACTGCCCCCGTGTTGAATATCAAGTGCAATGGATCTACGTCTATCTCTTTTCTTGTGAAGGCAATACAACTGCATGTGTTTGGTGTGCCAAGTTCGGAAAACATCTTTGAGGGCACCAACGAATGCAACCCCCGGTAATTCGGTTGGCACGAACCATTCAAAATGTTGAAACATCCACCAAGCAAAACACTGAGAAAAGCCTTTTGCATGGAGGATAGCCTCCCATAATTGAGCACACTTAAGGGCACACTGACAAGAATGCTTGCGTTGCAGTGACCGCAATTGAGAATGTAGGGATTCAAGTCGCCTCAACTGACGAGTATGACGTCGCAACTCGACAGTCGCCTGTCCCATCATCGGCTCGAAGTCACCATCACGGGCTTTTCTCATAACAGGGGTGGACGGACAAACGGGTCGCAAAGGCTTGAGATTTCCTCGGCCCAAGCACCCAGGTTTAAGTTGACACCGATTCCCATCAACGTCAACTGCACTGGCCTTCCAAGTGGATTCGACAACTTCAGAGAAAATCCTAGCTACTACTTCAGGTTGTTGCGCAGAAATGGCTTGTTGGAATCTTTCCTCATGTAATTGGCAAAACTGAGATGCAGCAGTCTCTGAAAGGACTTGGTCAAACAGAATGTTATCAGTGGATTGCGGTAAAACCCAGCTCAAATATGGGCGGATCACAGCTTGCAGTCGGAACTTCGCAAGTAGCATGGGGTGGGCTGCAAACAAATAGTCCGGACATGTACGACAGGATGCCAAATGGCTGGCCATTTGCCTATTAGCTAGCACAAAGCTACGTCTAGTCCGTTCATTGCATGTTGGTTGTGGAGGGCGATTATGTAACCGCGAATCAACAAGTGCACAATCTTCCCAACCATATCTCTGAAGGCTGGGCCATGCGAGAAGGTTTTCTAGTTCTGTATTAATGTCACCACTGATGACCGCTGGACCTTGGTAGCTCAAGGCACGTTCAGCTGCAACATTAAAAATTTCATTAGTAATCCCTCGAGCATTTGTATTAGCCACAGTGTCTGCCACTCCATACAAGGAAGAAATGTACAAGGAACAGTTGGCTTCAAGTTGTACAATTCCATCCACGAAACGACATGTGCTTTCAATGTTGTCTGGAATCGGTTCATGTAAGGGCCTAATTGGATATGATGACAAAATAGCTACTCCGGCAGCACGACCTCTGAGGACCGAAGTCTTGGCATGAATCGGCTCAACAGGGGCAGACCATTTAGCAAAAAGGCCCGCCTTTTGTATTTTGGGTTTGATTACCTGCAAAGCAGCCTGAGTCACACTACTTTCAGCAATGGTGTAAATACCCGGTCCCATTTGAATGATATCATCCTCTTTATGAAGCAATTGTGTAGGGTTAATCGTAGCAATGTCTAATTCGGAAGAGTCTGGCCCCGGATTATCTGCCTCCCCCACACGGATGCCACGAAAGGGTGAAAAATCGTCATTCCGAAAAGCAATGTCACAGGCGGGTGGGAGATTCACACTTGGTCGACTTGCTGTGGAAACACAGGTGACGAAACGTCGGAATTTCCTCACACAATGCCGACTACGAATGCGACGACCATGAACCCGCCGGGCTGCTGCTATCCATCTGGGTTTGGGTTGATGTGGACAAGATTCATGCCAACCAACACCAGTAAGAAATATGACTTGCAACCACAAGATATCAATTAAGGTCCAGAAATCAAACGAAGAAAGTACTTCGGATTGGCCTCTAAGAACCTTGGTAAGAGACATTTGAGGTTTGCTTTGAACTCTTGGATGAATGTGTTGAATGTCAGATTTAGACCACTTGAACCACACCGCATGGATACGCATAGTCCGTGACCTGCCATCTGAACAAATACCAATGAACAAGAAGTCGCCAGTATGCACTGCAAAAGCGAAATGGGAGCCTTGAACAGTATGGTAAAATATATCACTCATATCACAATCACAAAATTGAAATGATTCCAAGCAGTGATTGGTATTATAGCAAATCCACGGCTGAAATTTCCCAACGGCAACGGGAAAGTGATCCCTGCATGGTGGAAGGGCCAGTCCCGAAACGAAAACATGTGGACAAATAACGTTACATATCTGGTATGTACCAAAAGGATGGCCCATTGCAACCTCAAGCTGTGGTGGAAGGCCCCCAAAATTACATGAAGGAAAGTTGACATCCCAACAATGCACTGGAATCCAAAAAGGCAAAGGTCTACAACAGGGACAACTCCAAACACCAGTGTGTCCGTCATTTCTCCCCCACCCTATACCCATGGCCATAATCATGCTTTTTTCCGCGGTGACCACAAGTGCATCCAGAAGCCTTCCATCCACTTCGGGTGAAGGAGCATTGCAAGACACTCGGGAAACCACTAGAGTAAGAGTACCTGATGTATAGTTGGTATTGGTCTTCAACAAATTGCATGCATACGGATGCCAACTGTACCGAAGTAACGAAGGCTCTGCAGAAATCAGTGTCCAAGTAACACTATCATGAAATTTATTGCCCCACACGTTGGGAGGTGATGTGGGAAAGAAGGGAGTATCCCTCAGCCTACATACACCACGGTTAGGCCAAAAAAACCCAAAGGAGATGCCATGAATTTGGATACAATCAGGTGGTCTACCACAATGCCATCCCCGAAACCAGTGTACCAAATGATGATAACACGAAGACAGGTGAAAGCAAGAATGGTCACGACCAGGCTCCCAGGATACATGAAGAGATGCAAGACTACCAACAGATCCAACCTCCCTGACTGTGCTGGTGGACCCAGAGGTCTCGTGGAAATGATGGTGAAAAATCTCATGATCAAACGAATTCATCTGATGGCAACTGCAGGTGCCACCACAAACAATCGTATGGTACTGAAATGCAGGCGGTCTCACAAGTTCAAATGGGTCACTATTGTCTTTCAATGTGTGAGTCCAAACTAATTGTGATGCAAATGGTTCAAACGAATTAGAAGGATGACTGCTGCTCAAGTTGAAATGCGCACTGGATTGCGGTGTCACGCAACTACCCAGCCTACACCACCAAAGCAACCATAACATCCATATGCTACATGTCCCGATTTTGGGGCAACCTCTGCGATGACGTGATAGTCACAAATCACCATCCTTGCGTGGTCGCTTGGATTCACTTTCATCATTTGCATTCTCGGCTTTTGTTTTGGCAATGTCTGTCAAACGTGCATCCAACGACGTCTGCATGGTGGAGAACATGTTTTGGATCTGACTAATCATGCTTCCATTGGCCGCTGCAATCGAACTTTCAACTCCAGCAATCTGTGACTGGAGACCAGTCTGTTGGCTTCGAACCTGTTGAAATTCAGCTGCAATTGCTGTGTTTGCATTCTCCCAATCTTGTCGGCTCTTCTGAATGGTGTCACCGAGAGCGGTGATCCTGTCCTCACACTTGGCCACTTTGGCTTCAACCATAGCTGCAAGTTTACTCTCGAGATCATCTTTGATCTCTGCCATTCTGCTGCCGGTGGTAGACGCAACAGTCTCATCATCTTCTGGACACATGGATACTGTTCCGATTGCAATGCTTGCATCCACACTTGGATTGGGATCAACTGTTGATGTCTTGGAGCCTTTTTGGCTACGCACCGGGACCACGGCCACATAGTCATCATTCAAACAAAGGTGTGTAGCAGGAGGCTCAACCGTGGAGCTGACCAACCATGTGTGACGATTTGTGGGCCTGATAGCACTAGCCTTCCAACCCAACTCATTCAATGCCTTTGTCAGGGCTTCGCACGTAGTGGAAGCATGAAGATTCTTCACATACCACCATACAGAATTGGGCTCGATTACCCCCTCTTGGATGGATAATCCTTGTGGCAACGCTTGCTTTCGAACTGACAGGATGTGTTCCCTTCGAGCTCGGATTGCATACTGTTCACCTCCAACCTGAACAATGCCCAAGGTATGACTGATCTTGCTTGTCAAACGTGTGACTTCCTCCAATCCCAAACCATGCATAACAACCACCCCATAGCAAGGGTCAGGCTTCCGATCAGCTGTCTTGCTCTGAAGAAAAACACCTGCAGCACCTGATCTTGCCAGTGTGACTTCCAACTGCGCTTGTGGGATCTTGATGAAGCCATGGATGTATGCAGCATCATTATGGGTGCATTTCTCACGAGTGGCTTTATATGGTTTCATGTTCCACACGGCAATGACTTGACTGGACCGTAACTCAGGCAAGTGCAGACCTAAATAATTCATAGGGTTGCGCACTTCATTCCAGCAAGTAGTGAGTTTACGCACCACCGTGATTTCCAACACACTAGTGGGGACTTCTTCCACAACCGATTTGGGCAAGTTGGGTTGACACTTGATCGTCACATCTCCAAAGTTCACCAACACACCTGATATCAAAATCGGCTTCATAGATTCATCTTTGGCCGGGACCATCTGCGGTTTGATCCCTGCGAATTCCATGTTGGTGATGACCAGCAACGCTAAGGGATCAGCTGAGATGCTCTTAACTGGTAACAGCTTGGTTGCTTCATCCCTAGATGCAATTGCGATCCCACTTGAATCAGGACCGAACAAACTGAGATCAATAGAAACCAACTTACCACTTGTCGAATGAAAATGGCATGGGTCCAAAAACACTTTCTTTTCCATCCGAAACTCCTTGGAAGAAGCTGGTTTGGGACTGGCAATGGCATTCGATTGTGATTTGGCATTTCGCTGTGACTTCTGATGCAGTTTCAATTCAGTGTTCGTAACCAATCTCATCTTAGCATTGTTGGCGATAGTCTTGAGTTCCTTCCAAGCATCAAAGTCACTCTTGGATAAAATGGTTTTGATCTCGGCAAGGTTGGATTTCTGGATCACAAGTTTCGCCCTAGCTAAAGCTTCTGATTCTGGAACACCCTTCGTCTGCAAGAAAAGCATCAATTTCCGGGTGGTTTCATCAGGGCCTTTGGCACCTCCAGGCAATGCACACACACGAATCTCCAATTTGACATCATGAAGCAATTCCTCAACACGAAGCCGAGGGTCAATGCCCAATCCGTTTTGCATGGGGATCAATGTCAGGTTACTATCATGCATCGACAAGAAGGAAGCAACCACATGTGTGACGGTAGTACCCTTAGAAAAGGCAAATTGCATTGATCGAAAGGAAAAAGGACCCTTAACCCAAATCGTGATCAATTCATCAGATTGCTTGAAATCACTAGGGTTGTATGGTTCCAATACATCAACGGCCGCAACGGGCCATGGCTTTTCCCCAGGGAAAAAAATCTCAATCTGGCCCCAACACAACATGGCCGCAGGATCGTCATTGGAAAGTGGATGATCACCGTGACAAAAATGCGGCATCTCAGGTGTGGGGAAACCAGGCAACAACAGTTGAATGACATCTTTCATACGCACATCCTTAGCAACCGCAATGGAACGAATAGTGCCCCACTTGGGGTGACGGACAGACACACGGATGTTACCCTGATGAGATGGTCTGGCATTGTCAGTACGAATGGCATGTTGGATCTCAAACACATCAGGCTTACTAGAGAATCCGTCAATGTGACATGATGGTTGCAACTTCTCTACCGATAACTGATCCTGAACCAACTTCGCTTGAAACACAGCAGTGTCCCATTCCAAAACATAATCTTCTGGCTGGGTTTGCACATCAATGTGCCACATGCACACACGTGATGCCAACAATGCTGCTTCAGCTGCAACAAACGAAATGAGGTCATAAATCTTCCAAGTAAGATCAACTCGGACAATGAGGTCCGATTCACACAAATCCGTTTGAATGAGCCTATGGAATGTAGCAGGATACAGCTCAATTTCATCAATGGTAGCTTCAGTAGGTGTGGTCGTAAACTGAGCTTCAACACCATCAATGAGAATTGCATGGAAATGTTCTTGAAGAGCATGTGGCAAAACTTGGCGAATGATATGCGAAACACATTGGCCTTTCTTTACCCAGGATGCACATGCCCAAACACCTTTCTCATGAACGATGAATGTCGGATGCAATCCCTCACCATGCACGATGGCCCCATGCTTGAGGGCGTCAGCAAATGCAGCTGGCATCAGTAAAGGAGACTTGGCATGAATACGACCACTGATTGGCTCCCTAATCCCAAGAATGGTATCGGAAGCCCCAACCAAATTAGTCATGTCAAGATCAACCACCTGGACAAATGGTTCCGGTTCACAAGTCCATGTAGGAGAGATCTTCATCTTCTTGGAATGGGGGATTTCGAGACCCAAGTCTTCATCTTCAATTGAATCCATGACTGTTGGGACAACCTTGGGGTCACCGCACAAAATGTTAGCAACCAAAGTCATCCATTTCCCATCCAACACAGTTTGATAATCCTCCAAATCAACACGTGTGAGAAGGAAGGACCGGCACAAATCGAAAGCACTCTGAAACTGGCAGTCGAAAACGGATGCTTGGCCCATGATTATGTGGGCACGGAAACACTGTAGGGCCGCTTGTGGGATGGTAAGGGCATTACCTGTCATTTTCCATGCTAAATGGAAATCAGATGGGAGTGCCAACTGCTGTGTGAATCCCATAGCCATTGCAATTTCATAAGGCAAAGCAAAACGTGTTCGGGTCCCATCATTGATCAAAAAGGCATGTAGACCTTTAGACCGTAACAACCCAATGTCCAACGTATGCTGAGAACCTTGCATAGCCATGACGTTAGGTAACAACTGCTGTGGTGTCTTAACACGCAATTGCAACACATTCTCAGGTGATAGGGAAAGAAAATCACCACGACGCATAACTTCTGGAAGCAACTCTGGGATACTCATTAATGACAAAGCATCACTATCAGGCATGCATTGTAGCAACTCCCAATCATGGATACATTTCTGCATACATCCGGCCAAGAGAAGGGACGTTTCCTTTCCAACCCCAGGTATGTCATTGGGAATACATGTGTTGCTAGCAATCTTACGCTTGCTGTCATCAATGTACAAATTGCTGGGGACAATAGTGCACAACCACCGGTTACGAATCACTGGTGCAACAGGTACAACTTTGTCAATACTCATCAATGCAACTTTCCACCCCACCAAATTCAAAACATCCTTAATGGTCGGAAAATGTGGGTGATCTGGCAGCCCTGGAACATTCTCAATGTTACAACCCTTGACCTCCATCATAGCTGCGTTCAAACATGTGCGGATAAAGGCTAAACCATCTTCACTTGTCAAACCTAGCTGTTTACCGGCCCGACTCCACGGCTGGCATGGCGGGGATAACAACCAAAATGCGATGTTGAAAAGCCCCGCAAAAAACAAGGCTTCCACTGAATTGACGTCAGCCACCAAAACCATTCGGTCAGGTAATTTCTTCTGATGCACTAAGTCAAAAGCTTCCTGGACCGACACAACAGGCACTTGGAGATTACGTGCACAAGCCTCGGCCGTGCACACATCCTTCTCAATCATCAAAACCGGGTCATTCCCACACAATTTGGAGCCTAGGCTCCAACCCCCAATACCAGCATAGGCATCCAGGATGCGATGTGAACCCTTCGTATGATGAATCAATGGTAAAAGAATATCATCGCCAGATTTCGGCTGAATGATTGTCTGTCCATCCTGCACTGTCAAATGATATCCTACCAAAGTAAAAATGCGCCCCTGATCAAGGTATGACAAAGTCCAAGAGGGCACATTACATCGAACCACTACATGGGGGACTGTCGCCTCACATGTTTCTGCGATCACATGGTCTGATTGGATATTGAGACATCGAAGTTGAACCCTAATACCAGATAAAAATGCCTGACCATCTTTAACCAGCATGCCATGCGGGTCCAGCCCCGGAAATTGATCCATTGCGAAAGAATGGGACCCAAGATCGGTTGACACCTACCCCACGCCTGGGACGTTTTGGGCCACAAGGGGCTCCCCCAATATCACAAGGGAGCAAGAAACTTGAGGTTTGCAGCTACGGAAAGTCCTAGTATCGGCAACAAGTTGAAGATTCCAGGAATGAATCATGCAGTTTTGCATTTACTCCCGGAATCTTTCAGAATAAAAAAAAAAATGTTTCAACACCACCCAAACATGTGTTTTTGAAGTGTTTTTGATAGGCCCAAAAATTGCCAGATCTTTTTTGGGAGTCTGAAAATTTGAAAAAAATTGTGGACTGGGTGGTCAAACTCGGTAGCCTATCCTCATGGATACATGTTGCTGGGCCTCCTGAAGGGTCCCAATGTCATGGGAAAGTTTCAATATGATTCCTGTGGCCCACCACATCGTCTGTTTCTTTTTTAAGAATACCACCATCAAAAAGGGGGCCCTATAAAAGGTCCAGGAAATTCGGTGTATACCTCTCTTAAGGTTGTAAACTACATGTGAAAAAATAACACACTTCAATTGATTATTCCACATATTTGTGAAATAAGTCAATTTAAAATCAACTAATCTCACACAACCCCCCAAAAAAGCATCCTCTTAAAACGCCTTTGAAGCTTCAACAAGTCTCCCTCTTCGCTGCCAGTTTTTTTTCGGTGCATGTTTTTTTTTCTCGCGCAAATCGGCCACACACCGAGCAAAGCGTTCGCCTTAATGGCCATAGTTTTCAGTGATGTGCCCTTCAGGTGATTTTCTTTTTTTGGGGGGAGGGGGTGGTAAGTCATCGGAAAGTTGTTTCCTTTGGTTTTTAAATTCCCACAGGGTCTTGGAGGACCGATTAAATTCCCACAGGTCTTCAGGTATGATTTTCCACGACTCTTTTTGCTTTTGAGATGATTGAACTGCAATATAGGTAATAGCCAAAGATTGATGTCCTTGTTGTTCTGACAAATTCAAATCAACAGGCTGCCACTATCGATATAATAGCTATGTATATGATGTGAGGTTTGATCTATACATTCCTTTTCGGGGGACCTGATTTCTTTCACATCATTTGTTCAGTTTTGCCAAACTTTGGCCAGTCTGAACCTCGCACTTTCCCACTCGTAAGTTGAGTGTCACCACGTGTGACCCCCATCTTTGATATTCCGCATCCCTACTTGACCTTAGGGTAAACTAGAGAAATTAACCATATGTAGAAAAAAAATCAAAGCTTGACACCCTGGAAGATTAACAGCTCGAACCTGAAAATGATGCTTTGATTCAGATGATGTTCCTTTTCAATTGGGTGGGTTTTTAGCTTCCAGCCGTTAATCTTCCGGGGTGTTTTTTTCCCCGTCTTTCCCAACAAAAGTGAAACCTTCATTTCCACCCAAAAGTGATCGAAACCAAATCCCCCGAATTTCTGTCTAACCAAAAACCCACCCAAAGCTGGGCAGCCATCGACTTAAGTTGCTTCCGAAATAATGATCAAAGTCGATAACCTCTCGGGCACCGTGAAAACCCAGGTGACCGGGTGGGTTTGTAGGACACACACAAACGGGGGAGGGGGGGGGATGAAGTTGATCTAATCTTCCAATTTTTAGCAATGTTTTTGATGTTAATTCAGAAATGTCAAATAAAGAGGATATTGGTGAAATCATTTTTGGTGATATGTTCTGCTTGGATAATTGGATGAATTGTTCATAGAGCATACCGCTGATGTTTCAGAACTCCGGCAACCAACAACCAAAACATGTTTTTGACACCCGACGTAAATTGTGAAGTAAAGTACCAAACCTACCAACTGGTGATTGTGAAGTTCATTCTTCCATCACCAATCTTTGTTGCTACCATTCTTGTTTTCTTCTGTCACGCATTGGGTCCCAAAATGATGGTCCATTTGTTTCCAACTCGAATTGTTTATTGACATCTAACATGTTCTAATTCAAATCTGCACATGGAGAAATTTACCCTGTCAAAAGCCATGCAAAACTGTTGAGTCGGGTCATCCAATACTCTGCCCCAAAAATACACGTCCAATTCAATCAGAAATGTCATATCATTCTCCTGTTTTGGTAAAGTTTTTTTCTGCAAAAGGCAAGTGAAACTTTATGTTAACGTTTTGGGGCGGCACAATTCAGAAAAAACTTTGAGAAACAAGGCGACATTAACCTGGCTCTAATTAGATTACGTGAACTTGCAAACCCCTGACACCATGTTGACACCATTGATACTTTGGGAAGATTCCATTACTAAACTACCATCTTGAGGTGCCGTTATCTAATTTATATACATTTTGGAGTTCAATTGCCTACGGTTGTTCATGTTTGTCATGCCGTAGGCAAAAAGGAAAAAAAACTGGAGTACTCATAATCAGGTGTGTTCCCCTCCAAAAAATGATTAAGGTCCTATTTGGAGCACTTGCCCAGAACCCCTGAACAAAAAATATCCAACCCGCAAACTGCAAAACCATTTTTTGCCAGGGGCTACTTGCAGGATCACCCAAAAAATGTGAATATTATGGTTGGTAACATCCTGGCTATTTAGGTCTATCATACACTCATTAGGATGCGCCCGTGCAACTGTTTGAGTGATCCCTCCAAGTGACTAAGAACAACCCAATTGACATCTATTTCTATTGATATAAATATATGTATATACACATGTTGTATGTGTTGATACAAACTTTAAACATATGTATACTATGAAGTACCATGTACATTTCTGTATATACAGTTACATATTCTTTAAAAGAACATATCTGTACAAATATATCCATATCCCTCCTAACATGGCTAAGATAGCCCATAGATCTCGCCAGAAATTTCGTCCCATTTTGTCAACCAAAAAAACACCCCGAACCTCCACATGTTCGGCACGTTCCGGAACGATACGCGCCTTGACCTGGAGGTTCTCCAGGGGAAAAAAAACGGTGGAGGTGTACTATCTATATATAAGATGCATATATAAACATATAAAACTAAATCTATCCATCTTTTTATCCACCTATCTATCTATCCATCAAAATATCTATTTATCTATCTATCAATCTTTCCAATTGTCGATCATTTTTTATGCTCACTGGTTTACATACTTGTTTATATCCTTGGTTTCTTTAGCTATCTATCTAGCTTTCTATCTATCTAACCCACTTCTATCCCTATGTTCCATGCCGATAGAACGCCCCATTTCCTTGATCCAACACTTGCAACAAGAAGTGGAAATGCTTAGACCAACATTGGCATGAAGCATCGAATCACGGTGGATTCATGACAGGACACTTTGTGATGACTTGATTCATACCTATCACTCATATACTCGGAATCAATTCGGACCTTTTTGTTTGGTATCCGTAGGTCAAACTGGCCAATGTTGAATTAACTGGTAGCTGAAATTCAGATAAGTTGTGCAAGAATGACACCCTAGCAAAACTTTAGACACAGGATAGATGCAGAGCTTTGGACACTGGATGGATGGGAATTAAAGATGAAATAAATTTCGAATCACCCATAAGCAAAATGGTCCAAACATGAAATAAACATTGATAGTAGCAAACCTTGCTGTGGTAATCATTGCAAATGCCATGGTCAAGGAAAATCCACGTATATATATATATATATATAACATATTGTACCCCTTCTCTTGTATACTATTTTCCCATCCCCAAAAAAAAGACCTCGATTTTGAAGCATGCAATTCATTCAGCAAAGAAGCTGGCTAAATCATTCTATTGCCTGCCACCAAACACCTCCACCCTGCCACCTTTGGGGCCGGTTTTTAAACCTGAGGGCATTGGCACCTTAGCATCAGGACAAATCCGTTGAAGCGTCAAGCACTGTGACATCTCCTGAGCAATGAATAGGGGAAACCCGGGAAGTGGAACCTCCCTTCATTGATTTTCAATCATGATAAAGTGTTTGGATTGAGTACTACAGTAATTTTTTAGATGGGGACCATCCCCTGTGCACCAAAGAAGCTTGTGTTTTCTGTTTAGAAAAGAAAAGATGTGGCAGGTGAGGGGTGACATAGATGGTTCAAGATGCGCACTTGTAAATTAAAGTTTTTCCTGTTGGTTGTGTGAATATCTGGCTCTACCAAATTCGGGTCGTAGTTTCTCATCCGCTTCAGCTACGTAAATCGAGTCCAGGTTAAAGTATATATACATCACCATCGTAGTGCAAGATTCAGCCCATTCACCAACGAGTCGACAAGTATGAATGGAACTCTTCTTCGGAGGCAACTCAAAATGCAAAGCTCTTTTACCAACATTCGTCACCACCGAGCCTAACTAGACTAGATGGTTGTTTCAAACGGGCTAAAAGACATTGGTCCATGGTCGTCGAAATTGGTTCGTTTCAATCATTTCCCAACTTTTTGGGAGGGAGATTAGCCATTTTTTTTCTAAGGAAGCTATATATCCATGAAAATCCTCCCCCCCCCAAAAAAAATCCTCAACATGTGGATTGTTTCCCCATTTTTGGGAAGATTACCTCATTTGATTTAAGGTAAGCTATCCATAAAAATCTCATTGTTTCAGGGAAACTATCCATAAAGCCATGAAAATGTCATTTTTTCAAGGAAGCTATCCATAAAAATCCTCTCCCCCCCCAAAAAAAAACACAAAAAATCTCTCTTTCACACCTTGAACCAATCCTTCTACAATGGACGTAGCAGGTGTTCCTGGGAGCCAACGTTCTCCCGTCCTGGCAACTTTTGACATCACCCCCATCTTTACATGCGGCTTTGGGTTTTTTGGGGCATGAAGTGTAAATGGAAAAGGTTCAGCAGAACTTTTTGGGGGGTGATGAAAAACAGTGACTTGAAAAATCAATATGATTTCATAATTTCTTTAATATTATGATACTGATTTCATACCATTTATTCAATATTATGACTTCAACCATGGTGTGAATCATATTTAGTGATATTCCCTCCGTCGGCATGGTTGCTATTCCAACATCGAATCACCCGAGGAAGGCCCTTTTCCAAGAAAGATATCCCTCTCGAAAACTAACGGCTGGATACCCAAAACGATGTGCCTTGGAAAATGGTGACTCCGTTTGTTTGTATCGGCATTTTTGGTATCCGAGGGATTTTGTCTTTCTTTAAGTTTGCCTCAAGATGTGACCAAAAACGTCACGAATCTTCATTAGTAGTGACCCTTGAAGAGGTGCAATTGGTGAGCTGCGATGGGCTGGTGTGTTCTTTTTCCCTCACTCATGTGTCAAAAAGATGGATAACGATTCTTCTCCAAACAAATCCGGGTGAACATGACAAGAAAACAAACATCTCTTGGAAACCATCACCTTGTTATTGAGGTGTACCATGATGGTATACCCTTTTTACTGGACAACAAAAGAAACATCCAAAAAAAAACACCGGCCGTTTTTGAATTTTCCACTGATGGGTCATGTTTCCACAATCTAAACATTTCTCTGTTTTTTTTGTCTTTGTCTTCTCAGTCTAGTTCTCCACAATCCATGCCATTTGCCCACTGTGATGAGTAGACCGTGATCTCCGGTGAATGTAACCTTGGGAGAAACTGAGGCAACTGTAATTTTTGGACATGTACGATACCCAAAAAAAAGTCCCTGCACAAATCTCATGCAATTCATGAAAGGTAAAGTTGCCATAAAGGCATACTTCAAAGTTATATACTTAAAATTTGACTATAAATATGTATCAAATGCCCTTAAAGATATCAAAGTCCAAAAAAAAACACCTAACTTCGACCACATCAGTTCTACATAGGGATTCAACTCAGTTCCCTCCCAGGATGCAGTTGCAAATGAAGGCTTCGGATCCCTGGCGGCCCCCAAAAAAATGTAGGGATTTCACACCCAAAAGCTATCCCTTTGCTTCACTCGTTGGTGGTTGAACTAACCAACCCCTTTGAAAAATATGCGAACGTCAA
>OMLO01001401.1_pt1 | contig 18530 bp, 23 predicted proteins | sample 1674811 | NCBI WGS metagenome assembly OMLO01 (sample SAMN06265003, study PRJEB25207) | coral metagenome | isolation source: Coral host | place: Mexico:La Bocana,Puerto Morelos, Mexico | collected 2008-11-13 | reverse complement strand
ACACAAAGCTAAAGCAGGAGCCTTTCTAAATAAGGACCTCTTTGTTTTTGAGGACCCCCTTTGCAGGAAATTTCTTTTATTTTGACTATCTTTTTGTATTCCTGGGGGAGATAACTGTACGCCCCATTTCAGCAAGTTTTCGATGTTTTTGTTTCGGTGTGCTGCAAGTGCATTTCACAGTGATGTCATTCTATTCCTTTCGATTTTTCTGGCTCATCAGTGACCCAAGGTCAGTGAAAGCAGAGTCTGAATCATGCTTGATTCTCAGGCAGATTTTCTGGACAGGGCTCGTAAGCTTGAAGCCACAGATGATGAGATTGATCAGTTGAAGGTGTTAGGCTACGACACCTTTGGAAAGCTAGCCTTCTCGACCAACTACACTCCAGGACAACAAGATGATTCTAGTTTGAGGGCATTGGCTGTCGATCCATGTCCGGCAAACAGGCATGCCGATTGTGAGGAGGCTTTTCTTTGAGTCGTACTCGCTTGCTGCTGCGGATATGCAACTGCGGGTGGAGCGCAAGGATGACCGCATTCCGAGTAAACTGGCCAATGCAGAACGATCTGCACGTTATGAAGACCAACGTCGAAGACTCTCTGGAGTTGATATTTCCGGGGAGCTTGAACCATCGAATTCATTGATTGACATTGTTTACAATATGACGGAAGAAGATCAGCTATGCTATGTTCGCTGGGAAGAATGTACCAAGCGTGATCAGGAACTCATGGGCATTAAATCAGATCCTGTTTGGAGCCTGATGCTAACGGGCTGATTCGTGAGACAAAGATCATGGAGGTCCTCAAGGCCGAGACGGACGCAGATCTTAAGCTCAGGACTGCTTTGCAGCGACGGTCGCTGTCTTTTGACCAGTCCAGATTGGTGGACTACAATGTTTTCGAGCGATGGACTCAGATCATGATGGAAGCCTATTCTACACCTCCTCCAGTTACGGTAGAGCAGCTACATCGTGCAGATCTGCAGCTGTTCAAGTGCATGATGCGTGACACTATAGGTCAGGCATCAAGACCATTGGAGGAGCCAAGCCTGTGGAAGAAGCCCTCAAGAAAGCCATGGACAGTACTGAAGTTCGTCTACATCTTCAACCTCTGCAAGGATCGCTGAAGAGAAAGGCTGAGTCAGTCGTAGACGATGACAAGAAGCAGAAAGGAAGCTCCGAGGTCAACAAGATGCAGAAGAGCATTGAGAACTTGCAAGGCCAGATCAAGAACCTCAGGAATGCAACCCATGGAGTCACAAACAATCCTGGGGGAAAAGGGAAGAAAGCAAAGGAAAGAACGAAGGGAATTCGATTCGGATGCCAGCGCAGCCCATCGGCGTGTCACCTACAGCAGGGTGATCCATGCTGCTTTGACTACAACCTAAGAGGATGCAACAAGGCGAAGGCTGGTGAGGCCGGGGTGCTTCAAAGAGCACCCACAAACTGAACACGCTTGACAAACTGCCTCGGCCCCTCTCAGTGCCAAAGAGGCAAAGCGCACAGCAAAGCGCCTGGGTGATGTTGTAGGCACCTCACTTGTTTCCATTGAGCTGTGTGCCGGCAGTGGAAGATTATCCCGTGAACTACGGAAGGCAGGTTTCAATCCAATAGCAGTTGACTATTCAAAGAATCGTCGCAAACAGTTGCATCCTACAATTCAAATTGATTTATCACAAGATGATTGCGTGGAACAAGTGCTGGCATTCGTGGACGATGTGGACCTAATTATCTATGTCCATGCTGCTCCGCCCTGCCGCACTTGCTCGAGGGCGAGGGAGAAAAGACTGCCATTTCGCTTGAGGAAGCGTGGAATTCTAGATGCTTTGCCTCTACGGTCTCTGAGGCACCCCAACGGATTACCAAGTCTGAAGCGTGTCAATCTGAGACGTGTTTCTACAGCGAACTCAATTTACAAGAACATCTGCAAAATATTTCGTTTGTTGCCAAAGACTTGCATTCTCTCCATTGAGAACCCAACGCAAAGTCATTTGTGGAATACAACCTGGGTTCGAAGTCTCATTTCAGATTTGGGCCTTATTCCCATCACTTTTCAAGCTTGCATGCATGGTTCAAAGCGAGATTTAAGGTGACTACATTTTACATGAACGACTCCACTTTCAGCAGTCTTGCTCTCACATGTGATGGTTCCCATTCACATTTACCGTGGACAGTTACTCGTTCAACTGACGGTGTTACATTCTCAACGGCCAGTGAGGCGGAGTATCCGGAATTACTCTGCCAAAGGCTTTCGTCAGTTGCGGTAACCATCGCTGAATCTACAGGTGCAGCACAATCATTCGACCCCTGCAGAAAAAGAACCCAGCCAATTTCAACGCAAATCAGAGAGCAGTCGAAGCGGGTCGACAACCTCGGGGTAATCTTTTACCTCAGATTATTCCAGAGTTTGGTGCAATACTCGATGTTCCGTGGACAACTGCACTTTCTCATGAATCTCCCCGCCTCTTAACTGCCGATGAAAGAAGTTACCTGCAATTACAACACGAAGCAAAACTGTTGTCCATTACAAGTGGGGATGAGTCTACGGGGACAACCGACACCATGGCAAAAGTTGGAGTGTACAGAACCGAGGATGAGTTTGTCCAAGAAGCTTTGAAACTTCAATTTGACTCCAGCACTTCAGTGTCTGATGATGCCAAAAGAGCCATGTATACTGGCTTCTTACCTATGGACCTGATGAAGTCAAACGCAACAGGGAGCAATTGCTCGAACACTATGAAAAGCTTAAGGAGGACTTATCCATGACAAACAGATACTATACTCTTCAGAAGACTCTGTGAAGATGCCGGCGTCGATGATCCAGGCCTCACTGACCTTCTGATCAACGGAGTCCAGCTTACGGGCCAGGCGGAAGAAACTGGACAATTTGAAAGCCTTGTTGTGGAGCCCACGATGGACAATGTGCAACTCATTAAGTCTTCAAGGTGGACTCGGCAACAACAGAGGCTGCACCCAAGATGTGAGGACTCACATTTGGCAAGAAGCTTTAAAAGAGGTGTTGGCTGAGTGGCCCGTATTCGGAGGAGGAGACGCTTGAGACCATGCTGGGACCAAGGTTCATTGTTTCCAGGCGATTTGGACTGGTTCAATCTGATAAGGTCAGGGCCATTGATGATCTGAGTGAAAGTTTCGTTAACGCTTCTTATGGAAGCTACAAGCTTGATTTACCAGGCATTGGTGGTGTTTCTACAATGGCTCGTACCTGGCTGGAGTCGATAGGGGGCCAATGCAATGTCTGCTTCCGTCTTTCGGATGGCAAGGTTCTTCGTGGGAAGCTGCATGATTCGTTGCTGGGGAACAAAGCCTTTTGCATCAGAGGCCGCACTCTCGACTTGGATTCGGCCTACAAGCAAATCTTGTTCAAAAGCGTTCTTGTGGTGTTGAGAATCCAGCAGGAGTCAAGAAGCTGTTCGTATCCAATGTTCTTCCATGTGGTGCTTCAGCCAGTGTGTATGGGTTCAACAGACTGGCCAGGGCCCTGCACACCATTGGTGGAAGAATTTTTGGGCTGGTTTGGAGCAATTACTACCCAGCTTGACGTATATAGAGTCTATGGTGCAGAGCGCCTTTTCCATCTCTTGGGGTTGCGTGTTTCCTTCAAGGAGACCAAGAGGAAACCGGCTAGCGTGCAATTCGATGTTCTGGGAGTCACCTTTGATTTTGTCCAGGCGTCAAATGGCAACATCCTAGTCAAGAACAAAGCCAGTCGAATAAGTCAACTTGTTTCAGAAGCCAATGGGTACCTGCACAGGGGTGAGATTTCTGCGTCTGAAGCCACGTCTCTTCGACGAGGTTATTAGCTACAAATCTTCGTGCTATTTCTGCGAGGGCCTGTGGCAAGAATCCAGGAATTCTCCTGGACAAGGACATGTGTGATGAATTGCGCTGGGTCATAAATCTCATGGTTAGTGACATTCCTCGTATCATCAGTTCTGGCATGTCTGAGAGGCGATTGCATGTTTTCACGGATGCAGCCTTAGAGAACTGCAACTCAGAGGGAAGTTTAGGCATGACCGCCGTGTATGTTGATCAGGGCTCGGTCAAGGAGAAGTTTTTCTTTTCGAGCACCGTTCGCGAACAAGTGATGAGTGAATGGCAACAACGCACCAAGAAGATCATTTCCACTCTTGAGCTTTTTGCGGCTGTCCTAGCTTTAGAGCTTCTGTCGAAGAGCTTCAAGAATGTGAGAGTTTTCCTTTTCATTGACAATGAGCCATCTAGAGCGTCTTTGATTTCCATGAAGAGTAGTGTTGAATTTCACAATTATCTTTTGAGGCGACTTATCGGAATTGTACAGCAAGCACGTCTTTATGTTTGGACGGCGCGAGTCCCTTCAAGCAGTAATCCAGCAGATAAACCGTCACGAAAAGTGATCAAACACCTTCTAAAAGAAGGGTTCAAAAGGCTTGATGTTGATTGGCGCCGAAAGGTGCATCTCACCCGTGAGCCAAAAATTTCATGTTACCAGGTGTTGGTAACTCTGGTGCGGCCTCAATGCTTTCATTTTTGCAGCACTTGTGTTTGTGTTCTATGCTCACCGACGTGCAGGATTAAGTGGGGTATTTGCCGTTGCACGTTGTTATGTGAATGTTTTGCACGGCAACCTTTTTGCCTTTATGTTGATGTATCTGCTGTGCGAGGAGTTGCACGCTGGAGCCCCCCATTCATCAAAAAGGGACTCTTCAAGGCCCTTTGCTTCAGCACGGGGAAGGAGGGTTTGAAACAAGAATGCTTTGACACGAGTGTCATAGCTCTTTGTTTCAAAGGTGAGTGTAGAATGAACATGTATGACATGTGAATGGCCCTGCTGGCTCATAGGGTGGGAGGGTGGGCAGGTGAGGTGATTCACCACATGAATTATTAATGAAGAGGGGACCGAATTTCTTAGATTTTGTGAATGTGAATGTGGGAGGCACAGCCCAGTCCTCTTCTAATGTTGATGATGCGTTAGCTGGAGCCAGTGCCATGGGAAAGGTCATGCCGGTTATGAGAATGCCATGGGAGAGCACTTCTCTGATGCGTCAAGTCCTATGCAAAGAACGTTTGCCGTGGTTGCAACCTTTGAAGATCCCGAAGACATTTCCTGCAGTGTCATCTCTCTACGAGAAGCCGCGTGAACTGGTGCTCATGGAAAAGAAGATTCAGATACGATCCAGCTGTTTCAAAGCTACGATTGCTCACTCCGACTCTGACCGTAACCAATTGTTACTGAAATGGTTCGAGGCTGTCCTAATCGTCCCTACTGAGTCAAGACTGGGTAATCAATTAATGGCCTTAGAACCTGATGATGACAATGCGGGCAAGCACTTACAGATTGTGGCTGATACCCTGAGGAAGAAGTCTACAAGGACCTTGAACGTCCGTGTGTCATCACTGTTGTTTTACATTCGGTGGCATAGAGACAGCTTTGGGGTTCAGCCATTCCTTCTATTCCAAGAAGAGAATGTTTATTCTTACATGTGCTCTCTTCGTGACAAAGCTTGCTCGGCGTCAAGGGGAACGACCTTCATTTCTACTCTCAGCTTCGTGAAGCAAACTTTAGGCATGACAGGAGTACAAGAATGCATTGAGTCTGCAAGGGTATCTGGCGCAGCGCTGTCCATGTATCTTTGTGAGAGACCGCTTAAGCAAGCACCGCCATTGCATCCGGTCATGTTGGCCATCCTGGAACTTGCTACATTCTGTGAGTCGGATGCTTACCTTAGGTGCATGGCGGGTTTTTGCCTGATGTGTATCTATGGACGCATGAGAGTATCAGATGTGTCCAGACTGGTGAACCTTTCGGTTGCTGGGAAGTTTGCGGAAGCTTCTCTCATGAGGGTGAAGACGTCACGAAGTCGTGGAAAACAGGCGACTTTCCTTCCCAGTGTCATACCCACGGTCGGGGTGCTGGGAATAGATTGGTTTGCTGCATTCCTAGCTAACAGGAAACATCTTGGTTTGGAAGACTTGGGAAATTCTATGACAAGGCAACTGTATGCAAGCTGACCAGTCACAGTTTGAAAACGACACTATTGACTTATGTGTCTGTAAATGGCATTGACTATGTGCATTTGGAACTACTCTTGGCTATCATCTCACGCAACACCGCTCGGCAATCAATTCCCAAAGGGATGCCTTAAGCGTTCCCATTCGCAAGATGGTGGAGATTCTTGAGGCGGTGAAGGACGGAGCGACGGAACTTTTGTGCCTCTTGCAGCCAGGGATGAGGTCTTCCCTTCTGGCAGTGCAAAGTGTGTGGTGGATCCATGAACAGATTGGATATAACTTTGAAGAGGTGCTGGAAATGCTGCTAGGGTTTTCACCTAGTCTTCCTGTTCAAGGGGAATCAAGGCCAGAGCTTGTCAAGCTGGGAGTTACTGGAAAGTAACTTCAATCCTCCGCAATTTGAGCCCAGACCAACTACCCCAACAGAAGTTTTTCCTCGATTCGAGGATGATGAGGACGGAGTCGAAGATCTTGGCAGTGTAAAGTCGTCGGAAGATGAACGTCGTCCCTCTCATCGTGCGAGGATAACACTGACTCCTGCTCTTCGCCAGAAGAGAGTGCTCTGTCTGATTTGGCCAGAGATGCCTACAGCGTGGCACCCCGAAGGCCTGCAAGGCATGCGCTTTCTGAGATCATGTTCCGTCACAGGAGAATAAAAGTTGTTCACATGGGACATTCTATGGATTCGTCCAAGACGGCATGTGGCAGATCAGTTGGATCAACTTATGAAGTGTATTATGGCGACATGGAGAAGGCACCTTCACTGCTTCGGAGGAGCGACAGTTTAAAAAAAAGAGGAAATTTTGATCCGATGTTTGTTTGCGTGCTGCGTGAAAGGTGTTTTCAAAGCAACTTGCAACCTGAGATTTATAGAAGAGGTGTATTATATCTGCTGTTTAGGCAGTACATGGAGAGGGCAATTTACGTGAATTGCGTGGAATGCATGCCACTAAGCACCTTCTGACCCTGGTGCGTGGAATTTCCACTTGTGAGGCTGTGCCAAGCGGGCAGATGTTGCCATGTCAAGAGGTACGCACTGTCATGTTGATGAGAAATCAAAAAATCTGCATGACATGGAGGACATACCCCAGACTTTAGAAGGCGCCTTTTAGTGCGATTTCTTCTTACTTTGAGGGATAAAAGGGCACCCCCGTGACAATGCTTGAAGGTGGTATTAAAGAAATTTCCTGCAAAGGGGGTCCTCAAAAACAAAGAGGTCCTTATTTAGAAAGGCTCCTGCTTTAGCTTTGTGTTGTCACTTAAAGCTAAGGCTAGTAAGGTCGGATTCCAGTTTTTTACATACAGGAGTGTTACATCTGGCTTGAAACTTGATTCTGCTCGCCAAGCTGCCACCCTCAACAGGCTTGACTTAATTATTATTTAGCCTTTCACCAGGCCTTTCATGGAAGATCTGTTTGCTCATTATTGTTTTTTCAATCACAAATATATCAACAGGTGGGGATCATCTCGAAGTGAAGATCGCAATAATACAGTTTTTTGCCGTATTGCAAATTTCAAAGGCATTTGGCGGGATTTTTCAGGTGTTTCCAAGATTTTCTCATTTTGACGTGGTGCCTTCATGGCCACAACGACACGCAGCAGCCATTTTTGACTTGGTGGTTCAGAAGCTGATTTTCCGACCATGCCTCTTTCCATGCAAATCTCGTTTGTGACTGAGTACCGGACTAAGTTTTTGATCGCAAAATTTGGGGCCATTTCTTCACCTTGCGAAGTTTGATTTTATTTTATGTAGGTCGGATGATGAGCAAATGCCACCCGTGGACAAACCACGCAAGGCTTGGATTTGCACAGTGAGAAGTTTTCAATGGGTGCTGTGCGCAACACGCGGCCAGGTGATGAAGAGCATGAAGGCTATGAAGGCCAATCCCATGAAGGCCAGGAAGTCACCAAAACCCTTAAATGCGTAGTGAGAAGTTTTCAATGGGTGCTGTGTGCCACACGCGGCCAGGTGATGAAGAGCAAAAAGGCCAATCCCATGAAGGCCAGGAAGTCACCAAATCCCAAGAGCAAAGCCAAGGTGCGTAAGGCAGTTGTGAAGCAGGCTAAGACTTCTGGTGTGTTTCAGAGATCGTGGAAAAAATTTCAGATTCAGCTGACAAACCCATGCCACCGTTTGCTGTTTGGAATGGCACACGTCTTCGATGCTATGACCTGAAGCTCCCAACGACGGAGCCACTGGATCTGACTTGCGTCATGGCCTGAGGTCATAATGTGATTTCTTGAAATTTTGTTTTCTTTTCCTCATCCCAGGTTAACTATGCAAGCACCGGTGACTACAATAAGACTGGAAGCCTCATTTTTCATGGGGAGCGGCGGTTCCGTTCCTGGAGTAGTATTCGTGGGGGCCTTGAAAGTTAGGGTCTATGTCGTTTTATGTTCATAGATTGATTGTTGCCCACAAGGCTGTTTCAGCGCAACTACAACAGCAGCTGAGTCTGACCCTTCGGAAAGGTCGATTAGCGCACAGATCTCAGCCTTACGCAATATGAAGACTTTTTCCTGCAGCATTTTGAGCTCTGTGTTTTCCTCTCAGGATTTCTCCAACCAGGTTCGCTATAGTACAGCTTATGCTGCCGAGCTGAAGAAGCACGATGCTGCTCCAGGGAGATATGTGCGTCCGGCCACGGCCGAATTCTTCTCAGGCCTGCGCAAGATGTCAAAGTCTTGTTTCAACATGATGGTGAGTTTGCTCCCTTCCAAGCAGGATTCCCGGCTTCTTGGACAAGCAAGCAAGCCAATGCGGTGTCCCGGAAACAGTTCTTTGAGATGTTTCCTTTCCAACGTTCGAAGGCCAGAATGTTCCTTTCACAGAATGTTAATTGTTGAACATGCTGACTGCCAGGAAGCGCCCAAAATGGCCGCCCTGTCATTGTTCACAGGAGTGGCAGGATTGGAGTTGGGGCTTTCCCAGTGGAAAACTCAGCTACGCAATCAACGTGAAGATCATTGTCATTTTCCTTCCATTTCTTTTAAACCTTGTGGCCATGTTATTTTGTGGCTCCAGATTTGAAAGACCTGGTGTCGTGACGAAAGTCTTCCTCCCAATGCCAAACACAACTGTGCTTGTCAGAGTCACTGCGTTAAATATTTTGTGGCATTGACTTCTTGGCATAACCCGCCGATACCTACCCACTCACAGACTGCTTCGTGGCCACGCATGTCGGGTGGCACTAACCTGGCGGACCTAGCTGTCGTGAGCTGCGTGGGGATCAATCAAATCAGGCCTGGCTTTCAATCAAATCTGCACTTCATGCTTGCTGTATAACGAATGACTTGGCAGGTTGCCCAAAGGAACGCAAGTGCTTACACGTTGGGGTGGTAAACAGTTTGCAGCCAAGTTTGCCTGACCGGCCAACAGTTTTCATTGGCTGTTTCTTTGGCAGCGCCCTGCGCACTTGAGGTGGCGGTGGCGCTGGGACAGCAAATCGTGGGAAGAAATCCTTCAGGACCAGGACCATGAGACATGCCAAGCTGTCAATGAAAGCATGCCCAAAGCTTTGGCCAGAGACTTACACTTTCCCGTCCGAAGTGATCATTCATCAACCAACTAGGTGCAGCAGTTTGTTTTTTCGATGTCCAGGTCAAAAGGGCAAGGATCGCAAGTGACTAGCGTGAGAGCAGCCGTTCATGAGAGTGGCCATCATTCATGATGGGAAAAACTACCCAACAAATTTGATTTGGGTGAGAGCGGCCTTGGATAGTGGCCATTGTCCAGTCAGGAAAAATGTCCAGCTCAATTTGCCTTCACAGTCTGACTGATCAAATTGTATTTCTCATGTGTGCTGTCAAAAACTTTTTTTCGGTCTATTGACATTGTTCAGTTTCAGTATCAAGCCCGCTCCAAGGTACATATACCCAGTGACGTGCGTCTCCTGCTCAGCATTCACGTTCCAACATCATTTAGTGGTCATTGACATTGAACTTTTCTGGGCCAATCTCAGGTAGAAAACAACATCGCTTGTCAGACCATTTTGAAGCAGCGCATGAAGGAAGGTTTGCTTCACGATTGCCCAGTGGAGTCAGATGTGAGGGAATTCTGCGCAGACGCCGTCGCTTGCGACGGCGTTTGCGCAGGATTCCCATGTCAGGCCGGGGTTTTGTCATTGATCTAAGGGAGTTATTTGCAGCACAAGTGGCCGCAGGCACTGGGTCCTGCTTGAAAACGTCCTGGCGATATTGTCAAAGAAGAAGTCACTGCGCGCCTTGCTCCGGTACGTTCTTAAGGACTTCTTCTCGTGATGTTGGCTATTCTTTTGTAATCGTGTTCCAGTCTTTAAAGCTGTGCGCTGATTCGTTGCTAGGAAGCTTCGAAAAGAGGATTGCAGACATATTGGGCAGTGACACGCTTGCGCAACGTCGGTCTGAATGCAGGGGCCTTTCTTTGCGTTTAGCTTTCAGACACTGGGTGAGGGTGCAAGTCGAAATGCTGAGGTGGATCGCGCCCGAGTCTTCTTTCTGTGCTGTGACCCCAAGGAAGATTTGTGGAAGGACCCATTCATTCTCCCATTCTCTCTCTTCTTTTTGCTCTCAATCTTGCAGTCTTTTCGCAGTGGAACATGATTGACGTTTTTGGATTTTGAATGTTGAATTTTGGGTTTTCGGTATGTGGTTTTAGATTTTGGATTTGGAATGATGAATTTTGGATTGTGAATTTTTGATCTTTTGCTTCAGCAGTGCATGATGCTGGTGGACGCTTTGATCGTCAGGACATTCCTGGAGCGCCTTTCGCCGACCATTTGCAGAAGCAATGGAACAAGGACAGTTCCATCCCGATGTTCCAGTGGCTCAGTATGCGCCAATCCCAGGCGGAGAGAGAGCGTTTACATATGCTTGGCAATTGTGTTGTGCCTGCTGCTGCATCTCTTGCGATGGAGATTCTTTTAAAGATGAAGAGGGATGACTGCACCCACTCCTAAAGAGCCAAGGGAAACAAACGTTTATCAACCCCCTCACCAATATTCAACAAACGGACATCTCTTCTAGTTTGAATCATCCAAGTGCGCTTGATTTTTTTGTTGGGTGCGGTGGCCTGTGAAATTCATGTTGCGCCTAGATGCAATTTGCTGGTGCGTGGGTTCGCCATCATCAGTGTATTGAGATTTGACATACTTTGCCTAATTCAGCTGTGGAAAAAATCTCATAGAGTGATCTGAAGCACCATTGAGATTATGATGCATTGGAATCTCAAGATTTCGACAGACTGCTGAAGCGTTGTAAGTTCTTGGCGCAAAACTGGAAAAGGTTTGCTTGCTCAAAAGTGAAAAGGTTTATTGGTTGATTGCTGTGGTGACCCCGCAACTTGTGGCGATGGAGTTGCTCAGCCAGGCACGGTTACCTTGCAAGTTTCAATGTTTGGATGCAAGTGAGAGTTCTAGTTTTTGTTGACGCACCAGGCCGTGATGACTGCAAGATTGATGGTGACTTCTATGTTCTCAACAGCGACGTTTTGGAGGAGACATTGCATTGATCATTCTGTTCTCTCCTCTTTTCATGAACCTGATGTGTGAAGTTCTTGGGTAGGGGTTTCTGAAGCAGGTGGCAAGTTGGAGCGCAAAGCAATTCCATGTCTTGTGAGGAGGCAGAAGCAAAAGGTTTTTTTCGCGAAGAAGATAGCTGTTGGGTTTGCTACCACAAGCTCAATGAAGGTGCCTTTAACTTTTCAAACCATTGTTAGTCATGGTTTCAAGTCAAAACAGCTGTCAGAGTTTTTGTTTCTCGGGATGTCCGATGTTGTTCATTTTGCAGGTACATTTCCTGAACTTGGCATCAAGAGGTGCTGTTTTCTTGAAGGCAGTGCTGAAAGTCCTGCACGTGTTGCGTTCCTTGATGCCAGCAATGACGATCTGAAAAGTACTATATTCATTGCCAATGTCATGTGACATTTGATGATTTGATCAGAGTTGTTCATTGTTCATTTGTGCCATGTTTTCCAGCTCTTGCAAAACAAAGCTCCTGTTCCACAACACTGGAGCTTGGCCAGAGGATGGAAAGGATGCATACTTTCCTGATGATTCCAATGGTGCTATCTTCTCGTGTGCCTCCTTTTACACATCAGGTGACCGAGTGCTGTTGATCCCGGATGCACACATTGGCCTGTCCGACCGTCCAGTTCCAGATGCTAGAGTCACAAAGGCTATTAATCATAGCGCAGTTCGCCTCAATGTCTTGAAATACGCTTCGCTTTTGAGAGGAGACAAGACATGTTTGGACCGTGGTTCCTTGCATGATTGTAAGCCAACGTGTTTCATGAAGTATTCATTGTTGTTTTCAAGGTTTGCTTCTTTGTTTTTTTTCTCGTACTCTCATGTGTTTTGAACTAGTGTGCTGCTCTCAGGTTATCCAGATACGATCGAAGATCCACCGCAATCGTCTGGTGAGCTTTTTGCTAGAATGGATCGTGCGCGCAATGAGTGATTAGGGGGGTTGGCTGACTGCAGGCACTCTTGAGTGGATTGACTGAGCAAGAAACAGTGTTTTTGCGATAGTCGAGCTGTCACGGTCGGAAATTTTAGGAAATCTGAAAACTTAACTCGTGCACATTCGAACGTTTGCATGATACTTGATGAGATAACAAGAAAAAATCTTGCAATTATATTTCCTTTCCTGGCATCATTGCCACCAGTTCAGTGTGATGTTGTTTTCTTGCGATTAGAATATGATGTGTCGTGCAATTACTTGCAAATTGCATCAGGCATCAGGCCCAACATTCTTGGCAGAACGTTTCTCAAAACTACCCATTTCTGAAAACTAACCATTCCTTGGTTAAATTCTCAGCATTGATTTCGGGTAACTCTCCTGTAACAATGCTTTGTAAAGATAGCCATGAATTTCAGGACTTTTTTTGACATACACGCCGAGCGGTGTCAGCCCCGGGCCATATGCCATTGTCAAACGTGATCAGCAAAGCGAGTTCTGACTCTGAGACAGAGGTGGTTTCAAAGAAACCAGAGGCAAAGCCAACTTCTGAACCAGAGCCTAGAGCATCAAGGAAACGTGTTCGGGGAGATCGCTCTTTGCAAGAGGAAAGGTCAACAGAACAGTTTTTGCGTTCTGTGTTAGGCCGCAAATGTGGCTGCAAGAAGCAAAACTGCTTTAGTCAATTTTTGGACGGAAAGGTCAATTTCTAACGCAGTAGACATTTGATTATTTGGAGAGACTGAATTTATTTGCATTCAAATTCTTTGATGATTTCAAATCTCTTTTGTTTGTGTTAGTGATTCATCTTGCCTATTGGCCAAGTTGATAAGTATATCTTGTACCGTATCCTTTTGGCTTTGAGATTCGAGTTGCAATACATTAAACACAGTTTGACTTCAACTTGACACAAAGATGCTCCAACAAAATGATCATTTGATTTCAAATTTTTCCCTCCCTCCCTGCCCAGGTGATGGATTCCAACACTGCGTCCGCGCCTTTTTCATTACAATTTACGTTGCACGATTGGTCTATTGACCTCTTGCATTTTCCTTTTGTATCTTGCCTTGGTATTCGTACCTCTTAGGCCTACAACTTTGAGCTTTCTTTCGCCTCCTTTGCTGCTGATGATCTACTTTGACATCGATCACCTCCTCAATGTGACACAATTCCTTCAATTTCTTCAGCGCTTTGATTTATCGGATGACCTTCTTTTTCTTGTACAGAAAACTTATGTATGCTTCGCTTCTGCTACTTATGCCAAGCAGACTGGATTACCTCCACACCTTTTCACTACTATGGCAGAAGGTGAAACCATTTCTGCTCAACCCATTTACTCGTTGCAGAACTTTGGAGGTGCAGTTTCCAATGCCTTAGAATACAACTACCACTTGCACCACTGCAATGTGTTGATCATAATGATTGACACCATTTTGTGTTTCCTTCCGTTTCCTGAATTTAATGAATTCAGTGTTCTTTTAGATTTATTCCTCAACATTTTGTACATAGCCGCAGAACAATTTCCGCTTCCAGCATTCAATTTGCACCTATCCACCCTTAAGTGGATTACCAAGCATCCTTACAACCAAGGATAGATATTCAAAAAGGATGTAGAGAGCATAGATGTCATGAATAGAATTGTTGGTCAACTCTAGTTTCGAAATTTATTCTTGGCGTGTGTTAGCTTGATTCATTGTTGATTAGGTTTGGTTTACTTTACTCTTTACCGATCCTACTGTGTTCAACTTAATGTTCATTCATTTCTATTTGTGATATCTGAATTTTATTGCTCTCTGGCTTTTCCCTATTGGGATATTTCTTTGGCCGGATGGCCTATACGAGAGTGGAGTTGAAATTGGTGAATGAACAACTCAGAGACGTTGAATCCAACGACAGGAAAAAGAAATGATGCGTAGTTGGCTGCAAACCTTGTTGCTGTTTGTGTCGCCTCTGTCTCTTGGACAATCTAGGATTTCGAGACTTTAGTTTTGTTCGCAAGTGCCTTGGAGGGTTTGGCTTCAGTTGGTTCCGGACCCTTGGTTCGTTTCACCCCCCAAAGAAATCTCAGTCTCGAACAAATAACATCAATATCATTTACTATGATCATCATAATCATCAACAACATTCATTATTGATCTTGATCTAGCATCATCAACATCATTTACCATGATGATGATGATGATGATGATGATGATGATGATGATGATGATGTTGATGACCATCATCATCATCATCATCATCATCATCATCGACAGCATGCATCATTCACCATTCATTCATCATCATCATCATTATTGACATCATTCACCATGATCATCATCATCATCATCATCAACAACATCATCATCGACAGCCGGTGTGACATAATTCTGCGCCTCACACCAACACAGTTTTCTGTCACCTGTTTGGTTATGAATTGGAGCAGTAGTCCCAACTTTCTGTGTTTTGTCTTTACCGGGGATTATATTATTCGTTTTTTTTTTCGGGACTTTAATAAGTTATTTGGCTCCGTATATCAACCAACCAGTAAAAAAGAAGGTCACAACCGTTTTGAGGGCTGCACCAGTCATAACATGGGTAGCTTTAAATTTGAATGAAGTGGAAACTAGATTTTCTTGTCGTTTGGATTATCATTGCATACAGCACATCCTAAGTCATCTAGTTTTGTCTCCTTGGTGAACAGCCCAAGATTTGTATTCAATACAAAGGTGCTTAGAACATGTTCCACCCCAAAAAGACTTCACTTGCCACTTTGGCATCCATAGCAGCACTTGAATGTGCCGGCTGGACATGTCCCCGTCTCTTAATCTTTGGAAGTTGAATGGATGGTTGCGAAGAAACGCGAAGGCAGCGTGTAATTTCCACAAGCAGACTAACAGCATGTCCATTTTGCACAGATATGACCAATGGGTTTTGCACATATTTGGCATATCTTAAATTTAATGCAAATGATAGAATGGGTGGTGCCCATTGGGGCGGTTTTCGGTGATCCCACCGATTTCCAACCCCAAGAGCCGGCAGAATCTGGAGGCATCCAAAGAACTGGAAAACTTTCTGTCAGACAATGGGGTTGCTGATTTTGAGAAGATTGAATCCCGTTGGCACTTTTGGCTGCCTTGGAATGCAACCCAGAATCTCAAGGTGTTCCGCTTTCCTTCATCCGTCCGTTTTGTGGCACTTGATGCGTATCCTCCGGGGAATGCATGGACGGCACCTGATGCCAAGGAATTGGCAAGTTGGATTTGCGCTCAGGTTGGGCCAGCTTTACATGTGTTAAGACAGAGGAAAGGATTGTGTGGAAAGATTTGGCAAATAGTTACCAAGTTAACACATAGATTTTGAGTAAATTTTTGGGTTTGCAGAAGATGAAACACAGGCATTCAGTGCTTCTGTTGCAGTGCATGGCTGCATTGCTCATCTTGCATTGCTAATCTCATGTGACTCATGTGTTTCTCTTGCAATTGCTTTCTTGCATTGTTTTTCTTGCATTCCTACACACTGATGCCCTTGCACTGTTGCGTCCCTTGTTCAATTGCTTCTCTTGGAGCGTGCTTGCTGCGCTGCTTCTCTGGCATTGGAGCATTGCTGCTCTCGTTGCTTCTCTTGGGTTGGTGCATCGCTGATCTCGAATTGCTTCTGAGAAACGGCAGTCCTTGCATTGCTGTTAGGGCATTGCTTCTCTTGCAAAGCTTAGCGGTAGCGTCGTCTTCCTACACTGCCTTGTGTTTTGCCTGCTTTTCTTGACTGTTCTTGCGTTTTTGCTCAAATAGACCCCTTCACGGATCTGCTGTTGCAAGATTTTACATCGTGCATCTTTCATTCACAACCCTTGCAGGCTTTCGGGAGATTCTGTGTCTAGTTTTTGGATGATCAACTTGCACCGCAATGTCTTTGGAAAAAAAAACACTCATCCCTTCCGACCCCAAGGTGTGTTGGGAAAAGGTTGACTTCACTCGCAAAACTTTGGGCAACCTTTCTCCACGCACATGTCACGTGTGCTTGCGACGTCGTAAGGGCGGTGAGGCCTTTGGGGATGATGTCTCGTTGGCGTTGCGCAGGGAACTGGCGTTGTGTCTGCAGGAGCAACATGGTTGGGTGGCTCAAGTGAAACGCAGCAAAGCAGATCTGGAACTCCATGTGCTGTTCCTTGGAAATCTTTGATGAAAAAGGTCTTCAGGGATTGTTCACCGGCTTGTTGCTTGTTGGTCCTCTTGTGAGTTTGCAAGTCTAGCAATATCTTGATGGCTTGAAGTTTGAAAACATCATTGGCTTAATAATCAAACATGTATCATGTCCGAAAAAGTAAAACCTATTCTCAGAAAAACCACCCTGCACAAACCTAGGTTAGGTTTGGATGGTCGCATCCTGTTGGAAGTTCCATTGTTGGTCCAACGAATTGGCCTATCTGGTGGCTTGCCACAGCCAGGAATGAAACAAGTGGAAGCATGGGCTGTGGCAAAATCATTGAAACTTGAAAAAGGGGATGTCGTTTTAGATCCGATGTGTGGTAAAGGAACCCTCCTAGCTGAAGCTGCCATTTGGTGGCCGGAGGCTCATTATATTGGTTGTGATACTAGCACTGAGCAGCTGGAAGCCTGTCGTGAGAATCATCGACATTTGCGAGTGGAGCTGGAAATGCATGTCGCAGATGTGGCAAAAGACCATGGGCTTCCGTTGCCAGATTCATCAGTAGATAAACTCATGACCGTGCCCCCATGGGACAAGCAGTTTGAAGCTCATGGTGGCCTTGATTCTCTATATCGAGCAATGTTGAAAGAGTTTGAGCGGGTGCTGAGACCGAATGGGACAATGGCAGTGCTTTTGAATTTGCAGGCGGAACAAGCCCTTCGTCCATTGTTGGTGAACTGGACCACATCACAGTGCCGTTTTTCCATGACACGGCATACCGTGGGCGTTCTTCTGGTGGCTCAGCCAGGTCGACCTGGTCGGCCTGGTCGTCTGGAGGTAGATCCCATTTGCGACTGGCGGAGCAAAGGTTTGCAGTTGCGGGGTCTTTGGAGGAGAGAGAGGGGTGATGCGCGACCCCATCTCCGCCCAGCTATTGGGGAAAAAAACTTGCAGCATGGAAGGATGATGCATCCCAAAACATGAGTCTTCCAATCTGTGCTTGGGAGTGTACTATGAAAACTATTCAGTTCTACACGGTCGTGGGGTCCAAAGGTGGCAGTTCACATTCGCAATGGAGACTCACAATTTCAGTTGAAGCTTGGCTGGTACGTGCAGCAAATTGATGAAGTCAGGCAAAGGTTTTGCAACAAGATCCAAATCACCTGCCTCTTTCAGGATCCAGACTGAGCGGTGCAAAACTTGTGCAAGAAGCACCAGAACTGGGTGCTGAGAACATTGTGATGGATGGTGGAAAAAATACTTGCTTGGCATTGGCCATTCACAGAATGAGTACGGAAGATGCTTTCATCATGTCTCGTTCCTCGTTGTCAATGTCAATGGCGGGAATCAATCTACATCATTCTTCCAGATGAGAGAACCTCGTTGCCGCAGATACGGGCACCTTGGAAATAGTCACCAGAAGTCAGCAAGAAAAGCCGGTATGCAGGCTTGCTGTTGCGGAACTGCAAGCCCATGCTCTATGACGACTTCCTTCTAGCGTCTTATTGTTCAGGTAACAGGAATTAAATCCTGCGGGTGAATCAGAAAAAAGGGTGAGTGCGCTGAACCCAATCATTTTGTGTTGTAACACAGGCAAGGAAAAAAAGCAAATTGCAAAGACACTTTGGACCTTTGCTCCTGTCATGTCAATCGTGTCTAGGGATTGTTTGCCTGCATGTGTCGAGTTTGCCAGTCAGTGATCAAATCTAATTTTTCCATGCGCTGTCAGTGCTCGGTACTGCAGTTTTGCAAAACCACAGAGCAACAGCAACAGCAACAACAACAGCAACAACGACCAACAAGAGCAGCAACAACAACAACAACAACAACAACAGCAACAGCAACCATGCCTCAAAACACTTTGTATTCAAAATGATTTAGATTATGTGATGGTTTTGAAAAAAACGCAACAACTTGGGAAGTACCTGTATGAGTTGTGAGCACCTGCAGTGACAGATAGCT
>OMLO01001400.1_pt1 | contig 18536 bp, 19 predicted proteins | sample 1674811 | NCBI WGS metagenome assembly OMLO01 (sample SAMN06265003, study PRJEB25207) | coral metagenome | isolation source: Coral host | place: Mexico:La Bocana,Puerto Morelos, Mexico | collected 2008-11-13 | reverse complement strand
CCCACTTTACTCGCCTTCTGTGTGTCGTTTGGGCGCATTGGTTCTCTTCCCAGTTATCCTGTACAAATTAAGAGCAAGGAACTCAAGAGCCTCTTAACGTATCCCATTAAAGAATCTGCCATAGTGATCTGGCTTCAACAGAAAATCTCTGGATTCAACTTTCAAATCGTGACTTGCGTCAATGAGGAACAGCATGTTGATGAATATCTTCAGTTTCGAATATCAACTGCCATTGTGGAATTTCTCTCTGGTCTGGGCTTCCAGGTGGCCATCTGGGCTTCCTCTGTTGGGTTGTCATTACCATGGTCATGTGATGTCATTGGCCACAAGCAAATCATATCATATGCTGCTGACCTCAGATATCTGTGTGATGTCAGGGACATTATAATTCACTGCCTGCAGTTACCGGGTGTCATTTTGTTTGACATGTTTGTCCATGGTCATGTGACGTCATTGGCCACAAGCATATATCAAATATAAGCTGCTGATTTCAGATACTTGTGTGATGTCAGTGACAGTATAGTTCACTGCCTGCAGTTACCGGGTGTCATTTTGTTTATCATGTTTGTCCATGGTCATGTGACGTCATTGGCCACAAGCATATATCAAATATAAGCTGCTGACTTCAGATATCTGTGTGATGTCAGTGACATAATCCCTTGCCTGCTGCTGCTGTTGCAGGGGTGCATTTTGTTCTCATGTGATGCCATTGTGTGCAAATAAAAACTGCGTGGTGTCGGTGATTACATTCCAAAGACTTTTGCTATTAATTTATAGCCTTACAGATATCTTATGAGGCACCATCATTTAGATGACCGGGCGGTTGCCAAATTCCGCGCCCCCTAGACGTCCATCGTAGTCATAAGTAGCCATCCAACTTGAGCCTCGAGGTTCGGGATACCAATCGTTTCGTGCGATCCCTTGAATGGAAGCTGCGTGCCACCGCGTAAAAACTTAAAGGCATGTTCCAAAAATATCGCAAGAGCGAACGCTTGGCTAAAAAAACTCCAACAACAAAAGAAAACTTTTGAACACCTAGCACAGATGTCCTCTTACAGGTGGGTTCCACTCACAAGAGGATTCACATGATTGAGGTTTTCTCAGAAAAAAAGCTTTTACTTTTGAAGGTTTGGGCTAGTTTGGCCTGCGCAAAAGTGACACAAGGACAGAGAAGGATGCACAATTACATGATCAACATACACCCAAAACTGCCCAATGCACATGTTTAAACGCTGACCGCTTTCTATTTTGTGTGTTTTGTTTTGTTTAGTTCCTGCATTCCAGCTGACGGATCAAAAGACAACCTGAAGACTAAGAACAAGAACAACATGCCACACTCAGTGCCCCCGTACTCGGTAGCTTTGCGCGTCCTTCCTTTTTTTCCGATGGATGCGGACCTGTTGTTGATCTGCAAGTTTCAAAGTAAATACAGCTCTGCCCCTTGATGCAAACATATTCTTCACATCACAACTTTTGCGTAATCCAGTCCCCCCATTTGGATGGAAGGTGAACATTGGATCAAGCTAGCTAGTAGTGAATGTGGTTTTCTCCAGCCTGTATTCCTATGATTTTTCTGATGTTTTCTGCAGTGTGTGTGTGTGTGCGTGTGTCTTTCACTCCGCTCACTCGCCATGTACCTGGAGAACGGTCTCAAAGACTAAGACTAGTGAAGCGTGGAAAAAATACAACCCAAACCCGCAGTGCACTGAATGCCAAATCTCATTTGAATACAAGCAAAGGCGTTTTGAAAGAATCAAACAATCGCGCCGTGGCTAAAGGGAAGCATGTGAATTCTAAGCACTCGGTCTGCGCAACGATTTTCCACCACAGGCCACCAGTCAGTTTTTTGCAGGCAACTCATTCCACATCACGCACTTCAGTCTCATCCACTTCAGCAACTTCAGGATCCTGCTCTACCTGAGGTTCTTCCTCACCATCTTCCTGGGAGTCACCGTCATCACCAATTGTCTCCGCAGATCCATCTTCAGTAGCAGATGGCTTCATCCAAGAACCATCAGGCACCTCGCCACCTAGAAATCGCACGAGCTTGCAGAACTTGCAACTATTGATGGAATCTGGCTGAAGATGAATACTCTCTGTACCACAAGCATCCCACCTGTTTCACTGCATGGTTCTTTGCGCGTCTCCAACTTTGATACCATCTCTGCCTAACACAATGGCAGCTCGAACACAATGCAAAATGCTAGATGCAGACAAAAACAATAAGCAATGAAAGCTGAGCAATGAAGGAGTCTTGATGGGGGCCGCGGGTTCTATGTGTTTATATTCAGACTAAGGAAATCTTTCAAGATAATCCATGGTTCACTTTCAACATGTAATGTACTTTTAGGTATTGCTCTGAAAAAAAAACAACTGTGTTGGTGTGTTGATACCTCTCTTCTTCAAAAAGCCTCCCTTCACCAACGTGCAAACCCCTTTTGTATTGATCCCATTCTCATCAAGATGAAGCAGCTTCTTGAGATTCCCATCTTACTTGAACAACTTCTTTCAAGCAAGACAACTGTTACTCAGAGTCGGGAACTACAGTGTCCCACAAAAAGAAACACCAGACTCAAACACAAAAAGAAGATGGATCATACTAAATGTAATTGATCACATCTCAGAATTTACATATAATATTTTCTTTGTTTTGAAATAAAATCAAAAATCAAATTACGTAATATATTTACTATTTACTATCCTTTATCTATCTATCTTACTATCTTTCTTTCTTTCTTCCGTTCTTTTATACCTATGTACTCATATATCTAAGCCCCGACATCTTCCTAGACCCTCTGGTTTCCATGTGAAGCTGTCGTGTTTGTTGTGTTTTTTGGTGACCCCCAAAAGGTGTTTGTGATTTTTTGAGCCCTAAAGACACATGAAACTTATGTCTGGAGGAAAACCAAAAAACAAAAAAGATCCATTCTTGTCCTCCAGACCCCATCCCATCCTAACACCATTATTGAACAGCATTATTTGTGCGCACTAGAAAGTTACTTGTACCTCGTCATGTCAGAAGAAAGCACACCCTGATTTCCTTTAGGACACAATAATTCTGCAGCGTTGCAACTTTAGAAACTATATAGCTGGCAAGTGGCAACCATCAGCTTCACATCCTGGTGTGCGTCACCTGCATCCAACTGCTGTCGCGCAATGTCCTGAGCACCACTTCAGATAAATCTTCTAAATTCAAAATTGCCAGCAGTTCTGGGGACAGTGCAGCAACCTGCTTCGAAGCTGCTTTCGAGATATATTTGCCACCAACCTGGACAAACAAAACCAAGCACTCAGTAGGCCACAAATGACGATCGGAAGTTGAAAGCACTCAGACCACAAAGTTCTTCTCTGAATTATTCAAACTGGTCTCAATATAATTCACATTCCGATGTTGTGTTGGATCAGCGCAACCCCACTTGATCCTGCCTGCACAATCTCCTTTCCACCACCTTTCTCGCGGATTCCCCAAGTCCAATTGTTCTTGTACCAGTATGGGCCCGTAAAACCTGTCATAACCGACTAACGACTAGCTACTACACACATTCTTTTCACAGCACGTGACAGCCAAAGGTTGAGGGCAACAATGAAAATGTGGATACCTCATGATACCTCTGTGTAACAAATTAGAAACATGAAAACTCAACTGCAGCAGGCTTCTCACCTGCTCCACTCCGTTCTTTGCCATTTTCTGTCTTCTCAGTCGTTTTCGGCTTCTCTTTCGCTGCTGCCTTTCCTTTCGCCTTCGCCTTTCCTTTCGCCTTCGCCTGAACTTTCGCTGCTGCCTTTCCTTTCGCCTTCGCCTTTCCTTTCGCTTTCGCCTTTCCTTTCGCCTTCGCCTTTCCTTTCGCCTTCGCCTTTGCTTTCACCTTCGGCGTCATCTCTTCTGTCGTCTCCGCATCTGCTTCAGGCTCTTCTGTATCTTGTTGCTCATCTTCAGGCTGCTCTTCATCTATCTCTTGTTGCTCATCTTCAGGCTGCTCTTCTTCAGCCTCTTGCTCAATTGCGGCCGCAGGTCGTTTCCTTGTGTTCTTGTTCTTTTTCTCCTTTTTTTTTCCCGGTGGCTTCACGGTCTCCTGCAGAAACACGAATGAAAGAAACATCTGTCGCACGTTGAAAAATATCAGCGCCTCCGGAGAAGAAAAAACTATTTAAAATAAGTGCTCAAATAAGATCTGTGGATTTGAAAGATCTGTAACCACATGCGTAATATCCAAATGCACTTGGCGCCTTGTCATCATCAGAACCAGAGAGGGTGGCGATTGGAGGCAATGGGCCCATCATCCAAAATTACTGTTACTGGCTGACAGTTGGAAATGTTTCGTGACCTACCATTATCCAAAGGGGCAGCAGAAGTCACGTGCATCAAACATGGATCAAAACACATCTACTAAAATTCTCAGCCGGCTCATTCTTGAATTCTCGCAGCAAAACTTCAAAACAAAACATTACCTTCATTTTGCATCATTTTGCTCGGTTAATAGCGTGTCCACTGGATGGGACCAAAAACATCATCCAGAACTGCCAGCATGAAAGTAGCGGCCCGGACATTGCTCGAAAAAAACCATGCGTGAAGCAAATCAAGGTGGTCACATATTGGAAACCGGATGTTGTCTAGTTCCTAAAAACCCTTGATTCTGCGCATCTGAATCACTCAACTCAGCTTCGCATGGACATCACAACTTGTACCATTTGCCAGGTTCAAGGATCACGCGGCAAGTCATATATACCTTCGGCTTCTGTGGAACCAAACGATTGCCTTGGAGCCCAACCTGATGTGTTTGGCATTCGGGTTAACGTGGTTTGAAACAAGGCAATGAACCTACACATCATTAAATCCATGCGCGCCCACTGGCCTGCCACACCAGAGAAGCTTTGCGATTGCCTTTCAACACGTTGTTGAACTTGCCTGTGAAAGCAGCTCCCAAGTTCACATGCTTGACAGTGTCGGAGCCACTGAGCGGTGTCGGCTTGAAAACGTTGGTACTGAAGCTTTCAGCAGGCTGCACATCGTAGCGGTAAGCGACTGGGACGGGATCATCAGACTCGCTTGCCTAGGCTTCAAGGTAGTAGCCTGGACTTTGTATGAACATTTTGCCCCAAACAAAAACTAAATCCAATCTTCCTCTCTCTATATGGAAGGATCAACCTAGAAGGGGCTAACCTCTCGGGTAACCTGGGTTGATTTAATGCTGAAAGGTTCAAGTTCGCAAATTGAATGTACAACACACACACACATATATATATATATAACTTATACTCATATACGTTTAAAAACATATTAACATATGCCTTGTATTATTGTTCCTGTTCTGTGCCACCAGTAGTTAACAACCTCAATCTTGTTGCAAAGACTTTCCAAGCATTTTTCGACTGTGTTGTAAGACTGACTTCAACTTCTCACCTTGGATGATCATTATGCTGGGTCTGTCCCCGCATCCTCACGTCCTCGCAAGCTCCAGACTGCAGTCCTATTCACGGGCCCTAACCCCAAGCCAAGATCTCAGTTTGTCTGTCAGACCAGGATGTAAGGCTAAGGGAAGAAAATAGATGACGCCAGAAGTTGGTCAGAAAGATATCAGCTGAGATGAGCATGCCAGATAATAAGTATATGTAAGAATAAACTTCAAAATGTCAATGTGGCAAAAGGCATCTTTAGAGAAAAACGGTGTCAGCTTGAAGGTCAGGATGCACACAAGGCATACAGAAATGCGAGGAGGCACAGAGAAATCTTGAACTTGGCAGACCAGTTCTCAAACAAGATGTCAGAAGTAAGTAATGCAAGAATCAAGATCAAATGAGACGTTAATGATGTATCAAGACAATGCCAGGCGCCACGCATTAAATAATGTCTGAAATTAATCAATAATGAGAAGTGATAGAATGTTAATGCGTCGCAGAATGCAAGCCAGACACTTGTCAGAAGAAATGTACTTACAGTATTCTGTGGCGGGATCTCAGATACAATTTTGCAAAATCTGTCAGAGATGTCTGGCTTTCGGGAGAGGTCAGACAAATGTGGGGCAATATGTGAAAAAATTACTCGCATGTCTTTACGGTGATGTCACTCAGAAACCATGTAAGATAGACTCGCCACAGAATAAATGTCTCAGCATAAATGTCCTGGGTGGCAGATGGATGATGCCCGATAAGGTGCCAACATGCATCCCACAAGTTATGCCCAAGTAAATGCCAGAATGATTGTGGCAGAGGGGATGCCAAAAATGATTTTCATATCATTGTTTGCCATAAGCGCTTGAAACAAGGCTAAAAACCGTAGAACTCAGGAGGGCAATGATGTGGGGCAGGGAAACTTGTTGTCAATCTTTAGGGTTGATTTGTTCTGTAAGATGGCCATGAGAAATCATGCCAAAATATCTTCGCAGAAATCATTCCTATCATATGTCAGTCGCAGTGGAAGGCTGTGTCAGCAGTAAAGAAGGTCCGGTTGGTGTCAAGATTTCCGTCCTCGCCTCCCAACTATGGACCACACCACGGTCCCACCAAGTGGGGGTGGAATCGGCTGGATCCACCCTCCACCCCGTACGCCGTTCCTAATAGTTGTGGCCACATTAAATTAATGCAATTTAAGTTTCAAGATGCCGAAGATCGCGGAAATATATAATGCTGATTGCGCTTTGGCCCAGCGGGCCCTATTGTGACAGGTGGGCTTTGTGATAGGTCCCTTTCACAGGCTTACCGCAGCACGCCTTACAGACTTAGTGTAGTCCTTCAGCAATGCCTTACTGCTACGTAAATATTTGCTCAACACGCATTCCAAACTGCAGAAACGGCAGAAAAACGTTAGACATTCTAACTTACAGGGACAAACCTTTCCTTCTGGGTAGTAGTTGCCTGCAAATTGCTCGGCGCCCATCCTCACGTCACGTTTTAACCAAATGATAGCTTAGGTTCAGGTCCTATTCAAATGTTTGTGTCGAGGTCAGAGCCGGAGGGCGTGACACTAAATATAAAGCATAAAAGCCGGAAGGATGGACAACTAGTCAACCATTATAGGAATTGTGTTTGCGAATTTGCTGCGTGGACATGTTTCTCGCACCAGGGCTAAACCCCACATGTTGTGCAGAGGACAACAGATACAACAATAGACACCACAAGTGGTGCCAAGCCACATCAATTTTTGAGACTTCAAACTGGAACAAAGTTCCACAAGATCCCGAATGAGGTGTTTTCACACAGAACTTTTTGGTGGCACACTATTGGTTTGATGTGACAGGTATGTATGTGAATTATCATAGTGTACTACGATAATCTACGCCGTGTCTTGCTATCAGTTGCGGCTACATCAAACTGAAATAGAAACCAGGATTCACGCAAGTCTGAAATCTTTACTCAGTAACTTCGCCACAATGATAGCGTCAACTGGGGCAAAGTATTGATTCTTGCAAAGGTACACGTGGGTGATACTGGCTTGCCACCTTGTGATCTTCGACCCCAATCTCAGCAAGCCCCTTTTGCGTAACACAATGGTGGAGGAACTCACACAAAGGATACAACTTGCCTTCCACTGCGACCAAGCTGAAGTCATCCTGAAGCCTCCATGGAATCGCGCTGGTTTGGGCATCCACGTTCCTCACAACCTTGTAATCAAAGGCACCCACATTGAAGCCAAATAGCTCGGAGGCATCTAGGGTCACAGCAGAAGTGCCATCATTCCCTACATAGACATCAAATGAGTCAGAAATCGCAATGGCAGGTCGCTGCCCCTTTCCAGCAACAGATGCAATCCTGACAAGGTTCAAGATACATCTATGCAAGAAGTTTATCATTACATGGCCAACCTGAACATCAAAGATAGAACAGGCAAAATCAGTAGCCCTAAAGCAGTGTCCTGTTCCCAATGTCGTCAACAGCTATCTCTGCCAGTGAAACATCACGATGAAGGTCCAATGGCTCTTTCCCTCCGTTCACTGTGTAATCGCATGTGCCGATCGCCCTGGGTGGTTGGCTTGGAGTTGGGTCATCAGCCCGGGCAGCGCTGGGGAACAAAGCCTCCAACTGTGACTTCAGTTCCATCATGGCAGCATGCTGCTCGGTGCCGACTGGAAACTTGTCTGTCAATTGCTCGGGCCAGCGGGCTACTCCATTTCTCCAAGAAAGCAAAGTCAATCGCACTTCTTCCTCAGATTGTTCTTCACGTGGGCGCTGTGTGGGAGGAGCGGTTGAAGAAGCATCCCAATGAGAATACACCGCCGCAGCAATGTCCTTCGCCACATCCTTCTGGTCTGGCTGCAAACAGCCAAAGTAGTGAATCTCAGGTGAGGTGCCGGACAGGTTTCTCTGAACAATGGCTCTGGCAAATTCTGCTTGCCTACAAAAGGGTCAAACAAAAGGGGTCAAGTCTGTAAACAGCCTTACAAACAAAACGCACTAAGAAAATTCACTTCTTCTTCCTAATTACTAAGTATTATCCAAAATCAATACTGACTTGGAACATGACATGTGTTCCAGCCTGTTTGCGATGCAGTCAACAAAAACGACCTTGTCAGCTTGACCAACGCTTAGTCCATCCAAGAACCCGTTGATGATGCCAAGATGGCAATTGATGCCTTTCCTAGCAAGTCAGGTGGACCAAGTTCATCAGAAACAATGTCTTCACTGAGCGCACACCCACCACTTTAAAGTCACACAGATGACATCAGAAAATATCAGAAAAATACCCTGAACCTAGGAGAAGCGTCTGTTCAACACGTGCTCCTGGGTTGGGTTTGTTTGTCTCGTCGTAGCCAAGCATGTCCGCAACCCGCATCAGCGGCAGGTTTCCAATGTAGCCGCTCTCACACGCTTTGGAGGTAGCCCACACACCATCACTTGATTTGAAGTGCTTCGAAGACAGTGTTTTGCAAAGTTGCGTGGTCTTTCTCTTGTCATTGCTCCTCGCAGACTCATCCTTTTTGAAAAGCAACGTCATCGCATTCATGTCCAGCTGGTGGAAGACCACCTTGTCCTCTACAATTCTGCAATGCTTCATCACGGTCTCGTTATCTGTTGCCTGATGAGCCATTGGAAGCTGCAGGTGACCAATGTTGTTGGCACTCATGTGAAGGACATTTGCTGCCAGCTGAACAGCCTGGTGTAACCAAGTTGAATTGGAAGGCCACAATGTAGCATCCAAACTCACCAGGATGTACCTCGCCAGAAGGGGGTTTGCGGCATTAAGAAATGGAGCGATGAAGCAACAAGGCATGAACATTAAAAATCAAGCCTACAGAGATCGGAGCAACCAATTGAGGCCCCCACACATTTCCAGCACAACCACCGAAGCGAGCCAAGAATTTTGAGAACTGCACCTGGGATTGCGTCATGTCTTTGTCATCATGGACGAAGTAGCATTTCTCATCCATCCACGTCTGCACCCATAAGGTCCCTTTCCTCCAGATGAAAAGACTGCCAAAATCAAGAGTGTCCATGTTCATGTTGAAAAAAACAAATCACTTTTGTTGGATTAAAAACCATTGCTAATTACAAAGCTGGGAAACATCAACTTCCGATAGACTGGCCACACTAATACAAACAAATCAAAACAAATCGAGGACCAAACAAGAGAAACAAACACCTTTAATCGCTGAGACACGCTTGCCGTTCACGAATGTACTTGACATCTTTGGCCGCCTCGGCAGCTTCCTGGTCCCTTGTGGGTATGCGCTTTTTGAGAATCTCGAGGTCAGAGTTGAACTTGGAGTGCAGTTGTTCAAACGTCGCCTTGCGCACTTTCTCAGCAAGCTCCTCATCACGTTCCTCTGCAGCTCTTGCAATCCGACTCTCCGCATCCTTGACAATGTCCCTGCAGTTGATTGAACACACATAGTACAAATCATAGCGTCAAAAATGCACTCTCATATCTTAGTCTTTGCAATAATTACGTGAAAAAACATTCACACAGAGTCATTCACGGACAGTGGTGCCTGAATGTCCCAACACTGTAAATGTCTCCTGGAGGGACAGAGCTTGTGACGACCTTACCGAGGTCATTGTCCATGAAAGAGCCCATGAACTGCCTGTGCAAGGCTGGAGCAACTGCCTCATATTCTTCCTCTGAAACCTTACCCTTCAGCACCTTGACAAAGTGGAGAAAAGCACCGCAATTCGCATGTAAAATCGTTGCTTCTTTGAAGTTCCAGCTCTTGCGGATGCCAGCGGGCTGCCTGTCCCAGTCAGAGACAAGTCTCTGCACAAACAGCGTCACCTGAAAGGGCAAGAAGGGCTGTTAACACTCAATCAACACATCGCTTGTCATCAAAAAAGACACCCGTATAAAACAGCAAGTGGGCAAAGATGCTACAACATGCTCGACGGGCAAAAGAAATGAATTTACTGCAATTTGATCTAAGAAACTAATTCCAAATCATCACCATTCGTGAGCTGTGACTTCCACGCTTCGAAATCGGGAAGCATTCCTGAAGACCAGCCAACATTGAAGCAATCACGCCCAATGACGTCATGTTGCAAAAAGGGCTTCATACCCCGCACCCTGACTGCGGTCTGCAATGCCTCACGCGTAGGTGCGGCCACTTTGTTGAGCAGGTTTCGCACTGCAGCTGCTTCTTTCGGACCAATCTGGAATGCTCGTGCGACACGAGCGCTTTTATCCCACTCCTTGGTGGCACCCGCCAACCAAACAAGCACAAAGTTTCCTGGCTGTAACTGTTTAACCCTTTTCTTCAAAGTAACATGATTTCAGAGTAAACCACACTTTTGACAGTATAAGGCTAGGTGTCCATCACGAAACAACTTGCCAAACAACTCCCTAGATTCTGCCTCAGCTGCCTCACGCATCCCTGCTTTGACAAGCACGTCAATCTGTCTCATAAAATTGAAACAATTCTGACTTTTGCGAACTTCCGTGGACTGCATGGTGATGCCACGGCTGCTGTTGACCAGCTGCTTCATGTCCCGAAACTTTCCAACTGTTGCATAGACCGTGCCAAAAGTAACCTCACAAACATCAAACATCGTTTCATAGTTTGATAGCTATGAGAAAGTGAGCGCATGTGCAAAACCCACAAGTCCTGCAACCTCAAAAGCCACCAAGAAACTCTCACCTGTTTGGGAAGCACCTCTAAGTCGACTTCCAACTCAATCAGCCCCTGGATCACAATCAGTGCTGCCAATGATCGTCGCCAGCCTTTGACGTAGCCGACACTGAAAGGCCTGATCAGCAAACCTGGAACGCCGTCCCAGGAAAAAGCAACAGAACTACTCAATTTTAGTAAATACACAGCATTGCCTGATTCTTGTCCAGATGGCAAAAAAAACCTTCTAAATTCAAATCGTGAAGCTGTTGGGCATAAGAGCAGGAAGCCGTTCCAACCCTCCATTAGCGCCATTCAACCATTCTTTTGTTGGCTCACAAACAGCTAGTTTCTCGACACCTGGGATATCACTGTTGGTCCTGAAACCTGAAGTTGCCACGAGCTCAACCAATTTGGTGAACTCGTCGGGTTCTGCCATTCCTGCCAAACCATAGTCGGCTCGCCACGCCAACATCCAAGGCCGAAGAAAAACTGGTCCATCCAAGTCTTGGGCCCAGTTTTGGATCCTGCAGCACCGCTTTGATGCAAGAGATTCAAAAGAAAAACATCGTTGTTGGTTGGTAAAGATGGTAAAGGTTATCGCAAAATTAATCGTGATACTTTGCACATGTTTCCACATGATCATCCCTATCACAATCATCACAGCCACCATCATGTGGCAACGGCATCCTGGGATCTGGTGGGAACATGGTGTCAATCTTCCCTGCAAACTCCATCTTCTTCGCCTGATGTTTGACGTAAGAACAAATGCCATGACATCATGGTAGAATGACAAACATGCCTATCAACTCAGCCCCACCTGACTCGAGTACTGCTTGGAGAGATACAAGTCAGCTCCACCACCAGGCAGCACAGTTGTTTCAAGCCTCGCGTTTGTGACAATGGGCATCCTGTTCCAACACCACCACCACCGAAAAACATCAGAGCTTGCAAGCCAAGAAACCACGACATCAGCTTTTTGACATAATCCGGAATGTCTTCCTCCCCAAGCTTGGCGGCCTTTTCATTGCCACCTCCACCTCCTGCCGACTTACGCTTCTTCGGTGCCATGACCCTGCACGGATGACAAACAGGCAGGTCACTCAGAAATGATTCTCTCAGATTCGATCCTGAGCCAAACAAGACACATAAAGGGCAAAAGTTGGCGCAGAAAAGTTTCCACTGTCACAACTGTCGCTGGCAGCAAGGTGGCAAGAAGGTGTTGCTTGCGTGCGGCATCATTCGGCAATTCTGACTTAAACTTAATGACATGCACGAAACAACATCAGATAAGTTCGCTGATTTGTTTGGCTGTTCAACGATGAGCACGAGGTGTGCGTCAGCACATGACAGTCAATCAGACGCACTGGCAAAACTGTATGAAGTTTTGCCCGTTTGCAGCTATAACATCAATCTGACGAATGTGCTTGGGCATCAACTTCCTGAAGCCTAACCTCGCCAGGGGGAGGACCTCAACGGAGCAACGAGCCACGGAGAGATTGTGAGTGGAAGAGAGCATGTGGGCCACATGAAATCCACTTAGCAAACACGAGAAACAATGAAAGGACACACACATTGACATGATTGTACTGTAATGCGCAATCCAGAAACGGGAAGTCATCGCCATCGACTCGGGCATGTCCCTCAACCCGTCCCTCAACGCAAAAAACTTCTCAGGGCAAAGGGCCAAAGAAAATGCAGGGTTCATACCGTCAATGGGCCCAATCGCGACTGGCAACGGTGGATCAGATGGAAGCAGACCTTCGGAAGGGAAAACAACTGCAAAGTTCCCGGCCATCTCGGTCGTCTTTCCCACCCACATGACAGGAGCATCGGGCAATGGTGTGAAGATAGATGGCCAAGCAGCAGTTTCTCCCCACAGCAACCTCAATTCATTGTTCAAAAAATGTTGGTACATATTCACACAAATCTACACATCAATATGTCATGCGATGGAATCATAATCCAAAAAAAGCTTATAGGGCACTGACACATGTTTGGAATGTGGACCCGGGTCCTTCGTCCCACGCAAAAAGATAGCCTCCTCAGCCCCGAGAGGATGAAAAGAACCTTGCAGCGCACAGTAACTTAAAAGCAATTTCTTTTTGCTGCCACACACAAACACTCATGCAACAAGGTTGGAGGGCCTTCTTCAGCAAACTCATACTGCAGCAAAACAGCATCCATCCCTGACATGATCGTATCCGCATCCAAGGCTGCCTCGCAGAAGAAATATATAAGCCAACCAGGCAATAAACATGGGTTTAACATGCCTCCAACTTAGCACCTGTCATTGTTCGAGTGAGGGGCCCCGGCTCACTCCCTGAAAGTCAAAGATTTTGGAAAAAGTTCTGCAATCGGAGGTGAGGTGACAGATGAGATGCTAAGCACATCGCTTGATGGCGCCGCATTTCTCCGCTTTGCACGGGCCTGTTTCAAGGACAGAAACAAAAAGTGAGCAACAGCAAAATTGCAAATCCGACACCAACACATTCCCGCCTTAGCGTTCTTGTGTTTTGTGGCACGATTCATGAATGCTGAAAACAGTTTGAGCCTCTAGTCTTGAACCTGGTGAAATGGAGTCCTTTTGATGAAACAGGTCTCAAGTGTCCACATGTTTTTCGGAAACCAACTGAACCAAAAGCCTTTGAAGAGACATGGCACTACTTTAATCTTAGTGAAACCTGAAGTGTCGGATCCTGGAAGAATCCGACACTTCATATCCATAGGCATCAAACATACCTGAAACACTTCAAAGTGAAGTACAATCGCGGTTTCAAGTGTCGCATCATGCCAAGATCCGACACTAGATGTAATTGGCAACAAACATTGCAAGTGTTCAAAAAGAACCCCAACACCTTTGAAGCCAGTGTCGGATCTTGCCAAGATCCGACACTTCACATCAAAAAATATCAACACCACCCAACACAATCCAACACTGTGAAGTTTTTGGAGACCAAGGTCCATAGTGTTGAAAGCGGCCCTGCTTTCAACACTTCCCATGCGCCATGAAAAAAAACAACATGATATTTTTTCATGCGTTGATTTTTTCCAATCAATTAAGAGTTGGTGTTGGATCCAGGGCTGCGTTCAACACTTTGCAGTTTGCATTCTAATGATCCAAGTGGTGTTGAATCTGATTTTTTTTCCGCACACCCCAAAGACACCCCCTTAAACGTAATGCCGCACCCCAATTTTTTTGACTTTTGCCAAAATCCGGGCCCATTCTGCCAAACACGGAATTTCCATGCCGCCAAGTGCCTAAAAACGCCTGGAAAATGCTTGATTTTCAAATCCTGAAATTGCAATTCTGCAGTTTCATTGTAGAGATTTTTCCGGTACATTGCCAAAATTCTGACGTTTTTTTTTAACGCGAACAGATTTGCAAGGAAAAATTCAAGATCCAGACTTTTTCGAAGTAGATGCAAACCACAATCATTCCACAACACTTTTCAAAAAATTTACCGAGCTGATCTCCTTTTGGGTAGCGCCTTTGGCTTGGGGGATGCAGCATTGACTGCTCTCTTGGAAATCGCGAGGGCCTCGGCCCAAGGTACACCATTGGCCCACGCAGAGGCCGCGGCCTCTAAAATGATTCGCTTCCGTGCTCGTACCATGTACTCTGCATGATCCTTTGCACGGTCAGGATGCGCCCCCAACCTCATTTAAGACACACATAATGTTTCCATCATCCATCAAAGCTCTGCGGTCCACTTCCACATGACAAGTTTCAAAAAAACGTATGGGAGTCAAGAGTCAAGAATTGTTTCCGTCAAGACACCGTAGAATATTGGCGGTAGGGTCAAACCGCGCAGCCTCATACATCCGAACATCTCGTAAAAACCGTGGTCCTGTCAACACCGCGCACCTCAGCATCATAATCTTAAGCAAGCACGTATTTTTTGAATGCACCGCTCAATTGCAAACCACAGTTAGCTTCACAATGAACACCAAATAATGAAAGTTGCCTGAAACAAAAATCACATAGGACTACGATAACATATGCACAACTTTTCACTTAAAACAAAGCTACGCTGAGACATTCTGCAAAGTCGGAGTTGGTATAGACCCTCCAATCCACCCCTCCAAATAATCAGCTGCATCGTTCATACCATAGCTGCGAAGGACAGGTAAATGTTTCGTGATGTGGTCAATGTAGTCCTTGCCCAAAGGATTTCTGTCAATAACACCTGCCAGGACATGGAAACATTAGGAAACACAGACCAAGTCACTACCACGGGAAAACAGTAATCCAAAAGCAGCATTTATTTTTAAAACCGTTGTACATTTTGAACGGCAAACTTTGAAGATGAAATCTCTTTTTTTGATGAGATCATTTGACATGGAAGGCCCGCCTGCCGGCAAACCCAAGGGCAACCTGACGTCGGCTACGGCCTTGGGGAAGTAGTTGTAGCAGTTTTTCCACCCTGTGTCACACATATACTGCTTGGTCCTGGCAAGTGCACAACAAAAGGTATAATACCAAGCATGTCTCCCACGCAAGGCACAAAACAGCATTAAACTAAACAATTTCATGGACCACCAGTCGCCTCAGCACAACATCTTGTGGGTGAGGCTCCAATTTCCAAAAAGGATCGACGATTTCATTCTCCGGTCCTGAAAAGGGAGTGGAAGTAAAACTATCGAAAAAACGATTTGAAAAAACGTCAAGTTCATATGCCGTGTTCAAGACAAGATGTGGCAATTTGTTCGGAAAATCTCACAAATCAAATTTGGCAGCTTCATCTAAACATCTTAGAGCACCTGAACCCTAAGAGTTCTCCCGGTTTTTGAAACTGTTTCTATGTAGTAGCTGGGAATATCCCTAGGAAATGGACACCAAGTAGGCTAGGGGCCGAGGTCTGCCCGTCGATCCATCTGCAAGACATGCGGTGCCCCTGGCCCGTTCAATCCCTTGATCATGACAGGCAGCCCTTCAGCAAGGAAGCCCTTCCTAAGTTTGCAGCACTGGATTTGGGGCCCAGAAAGGCCCTAAATCAACAACGAATCCAAATAGAGAAAGTGCTGAAAAAATTGAACAACATGTAACCATAAATTTCAAAGTGTTGACTCCGAAGTTTTGAAGTACAACCTATATACCAAGAACATGTTTTCCTCCTAACTGGGGTTGGCTTTTGGAAGGAAAAGATCTTCATAACTAAAGAGAAAACTTGGCCACTCCCTAAGACACCAACAAATTACACAGAACTCCATCTTGGACTGCCATGATTCCAATCGCGAACTGCATCCAATTTGATCACCCAACGATCTGGTTCGTGTGGACGAGGAAGTTTCGAAAGAAAAAGTTCCAGGCATTCTTTGAAGTCTAAAGGTGTGGAAGCCACCCGACACTTACGGACCAAAAACATTGCTAAAGACCCAAACAGTTGATCGATGTCTTCGTGCGAGTGCCCGCTTGTTAAACAAGCGAGCCTCGCCGACTTCACAATGCCATTTGAAACCATCATTGCAAGGTACCGTAAGAACGGATTGTTCTTCATTTCCCTCACCGTGTTGTCGGATTGGATCCGAAGATCCAACTCCGACAACACCACTCCAGATGCTTTCAGCCGAGTCAAAGCTGATGCCACAAGCTCGATCATGGTGGAGGAGCTTTTTGGTAGGTCGTGGTCTGAAATGCTCAGCATTACTGCTCGTCCATGTAATATCAATCCCGTTATGTGACAGCGAGGGCGATTGAAATTTGATAGATCTTTGCTTCTCATGCTTGGTCCTCTGGGAAATCCGAATTTCGCCTGGTCCATCGAATCTATTATCAAAGATAATTCGTGGCCTTTGCTTCTGGACCGGCCTCGAGAGGCCCAATATTCAAGCCTATCACGGTACTGCTGCCGCAAATGTGCTGTGTATGCTTGAAGTTGTCGTTTTCTCGCGGCCAGGTGATGATTCAAGCTCTTGATCAGGTGGCGATGGCGAACACATTGGGAGCACACCGAATGCATCGTCTTTGGACGAAATTTCAGATGTGGAAAGTCTTCGTACCAAACCTGTCTCAAGCAAGCAAAAACAATCAAGCTATGCTCAGGTCTTGTCTTGCAACCAAAAATGAAAAGACTGGGCATTACCCACAAAAACTACAACTGCAAAGAGCAAGTCACTTTCCAGAAGTATGAAAAACTGACATTGTGCTCTTCATCGCTTGCCCTCAGCTGGTCAAAATAGTCTTTGATGTGACCAGGTGGGAGATATCTAATTTCCAATTCACTCTGAGAAGGATGTCGACCATCGGTGATAGCGACACTTTTGATCTTGGACCTGATCCGTTTTTTACCTCTTCGAGGTGCAGTCACTGTCACAAGATCATCTTTTGTAAGAGCATCTCGGTATTGGTCTTCACATGGATCAGCCGGTGTTACAAGTGTGAACTCGTCGCCATCATGGGCCCCATCTTTGACATCTGGCAAGGTTTCAGCAACGCTGTTGTATATACCCTCCAGGAAAGACACAATCTGTGCCCTCGAGCTCTCGGCATTCAATTTGACTAATGGCTTCGTCAAGTATCTCAGGTCGACCGGTGGGGAAGGGTCTGAATTTGTCACAGATTTGCGAAGCCGTCGAAAGCGAGCAGAACCTCAAGCCAACCACAAAACTAAAAGATGTCATCCATCTAATTCTTAGTCTTAGCTTTTTGCTTGGATACCAAGCAAAAAAAGACACTTTAAAACTAGTTGCAAACTGAACCCCGACCAGGTGGTAGACACACCAGCCAAGAACCGAAAACAAAAATTGCGACCAACACCCTTCCAAAAGCATAAACAAAGGAACCCAGACCTCGAAGCCGTTTCCAAGCTTCCAAGCAAACTGGCACACCGAGAAAATTCCAGTGGATGCAATCAAACTGATTGAACTCAGCTTCTTTCTGCAAATCTCGGATCGCCTCCCAAACCTGCAACAAAAAAGCCAAACCAACCAAGGGGCGAAAGCGAGGTTCGGAAAACCCATGGGCCCCGAAGCGATGTTGTTAACTGCAACAATCATGTAATTAATTACGAATAAAAGAAACAATAACAAATTCTATCACCCCCATGCCCTTGCCCAACGCTAGAAAAACAATTAGTGTGAATATTACGAAAAGGCGATGAACACCTTCAGTAGTTGCTGTGTTTTTGGTAGGCGCTTTTTTTTACACATATATTATAAACTTTAGTTTCTACACCTGAAGTGGAAAAATCACCAAAATACCATTGGTTTTTTTGCATGTTCATTCATTTTCTGTTAAATTTTGTTTTTAGCATGTAGAAAACATAGAGTAAAGACCATGGTTTTGGCTTACTTTTAAAGTCGTTGTTCCTATCCAAAACGATGCCTTTTGAAGAGGTGTTTTGGCACGCGCGCGCGGTACCTTGAAGCTGGATAGGAACCCATGGTATTTCCAAACCTGTGAGGGGGGTGAACGAAAGCCAGCACGCGTCTTTTCTGTCAAGCCCGCAAGAAAAATGATATCTAATATAGACTATCCTATCATATCCCATCTATCAAATATGC
>OMLO01001398.1_pt1 | contig 18556 bp, 10 predicted proteins | sample 1674811 | NCBI WGS metagenome assembly OMLO01 (sample SAMN06265003, study PRJEB25207) | coral metagenome | isolation source: Coral host | place: Mexico:La Bocana,Puerto Morelos, Mexico | collected 2008-11-13 | reverse complement strand
TTTCCAGTTTCCAGTTTCTTATCAGCCCAAAACAATAATGGAAAATCAAAGCACAGTTTGGTTAGGTTGGTTTTCTGCATGTTTATGGAGAAACCATTACCATTATTCAACAGTTATTCCAACTGGTTTATTCTGACAAATGCAGCCTATAGCTAAGCATCCCATATGTCTAGATGAATACTTCTTCACTTCATACCTTTTGAAGTATATTTCATATTAAGCATATGCTGACCAACAGTCGCATCACAACTGTATACTGAAAACTAAAAGGTTGAAATACTAAATTAGAAATACAGAAAACTAAGTACCAGTAAACACTTCTGTATCAATGCTTTTCAAACAGATTGCTGGTACCCACAAAGTTAGGAACTCAAGGTAGTTTAATGTTAGTGTTAATTGGCTTAATCCACAAGTTCTCCTGTGGTGTTTTGTGCATCATGTTAACCTAGCTTGAACACAGGAGTCTGAGGTTAAAGTGTTTCTTGGCAAGCCATATTTTGATGTAGTATCTTTCTGTGTCAATGAGGTGTGTGTCCTTGATGTGCTACTTAAATCACATCCTACAGTCAGTGCATAAATCATGCAGTTCACCCAAACTGCTCTTCCACAATTTTGTCAGAACATAAAGGGCAAGTATGGCCAAAGATCCTTAAAGAGCCCACCTTGATCATTTTATGTACAATTTTTTAATAGACAAACAACCCATCTTTGCTCCACTAGGCACCTAAACAATTAATTCAGCCATCTTTACTTTATCACTTCATGACACCTCCCCCCTTCCCAGTCACCTCCTTCCCATTTTGTTAGTCTATACAGGATAACTCTTACTGAATATTACCGGGGTCTCTCTTTATCAGGATGGGGGGTGGGGGAGAGAAGGAAGGATCCCTTATACTCCTTTGTAAAACTCAGTTCTGTGAAAATATTTGGCCTTTTGAAGTGTCACAAATAAATTATTTCCAAAATTTTTCATGCTCAATCAAAATTCAAGACGATCACATGTCATATGAAATAAGAAGCAAATTTACAAATTAATAGTTTCACTTCTTGAAACCTGTTTAAAAAGCTGTTTATCCTCTTAGTTTGGCATTTTGATTGAGTGTTTCATCTAAATCAAATGCTATTAGTTTGATGTTTGTCAAGTTAATTTCACACTTTAAAACTAAAATCCAAGTTGAACGTTTTGTCATATACCCGTACCTTCTGATGCAGTGACATCTCAACTACAATATTAAACCAGCGCAAACCTTTACTGTTGTTTTATTTCAATTCACTGCTAGTCTTTTCCAGAGGATTCATGCTACTGGCATTACTAGCTAGGTTAATCTCCAAATTTGTTGTAATTAATAGAGATACTAAGTTCTCTAAAGCCCTATATACACAGTTTGGTTACTGGCCAATAAAACATCTTTTAACCCCAAAATTTGAACATCTAAATTCACTCACCCTCCAAACAAGAAATCTCAGGAGTCCATTAAGTTCAGCTTCATATCTTGTTAGAACACCAACCTGCAACAAAAACAATCATTAACAATTAATTAAGTGAAACTAATATAAAGATGAAATTATTACGACGGGCCTAAAATGGGGGTGAGTGGTGGAGAGTTGGTGTAATGGGGCGGGGGGGGGGGGCAGGGGGGGTTAGTTAGGCTAGCCGGCGTACTCTTCAGGGTACTGGAAATTCACAGATCACTCGAACACGCTCACCCGCTGCCTCTCACTCATGGCCGTTTTAGATTACCCTAGTGATCGATCTTTTCTTACGGAGGAAGACCTGAGCTCATTTCAAGTTGTATGCCTGCTACCTCTCCGCCAGTGTATAGCAACTTGAAGTGAACAGCTAGTTATGAACTTTAAAATACACAAGTTCACTTGTACCTCGAAATACTGGAACGCTTTGTTCAGTTGAGATCGCAGAAGATGGATAATTTCTTCATCAAGCTGAGCTGCATCCAGCTAAAAATAGAAATTTTTTAATTTAGTTGTATGAAATTTTGATCATGAGAGTAAGACTAGTGCAATTTTCGATCAAGATCTACCTGATTCACTCGCAACACTCTCTGTTGTTCAGGTTGTTCTGTTTTGTCCGCCATCTTGAATTGTCATTCTCGTCCCAGACCTTCTCCTCCTAAGCGAACCGGCTGCTAAACACGCCATTCCTCTAATGGCTTTTTCGTCGCTGATCATCAGGCACAGCACTTGGCCGAACGGAGGAATACAGTCGAAGCCGTATTAAATTAACGACCATCTCGGCTATTACACGTTTCGCCACCGTCAGTTCGCCAACGCTGATATGTCAGTTCAACAACGTCTAAAATACTTTTAAGATGAATTGTTCTTTTCGGCTTGAAAATGGACTTTTTTTATTGTTTTTGCCTCTATTAAGTAGCTAACGTTTTTAAACGGCTACTCTCTATTTCCCCGAGGGTAGCCGTTTAATAGGAGTTCAACTGTTTGTGGAGGGCTAACTGTCTACAGTTCTTCCCGGGTGTGAAAGGGAAGAGTCTACGAGCGGATAATATTCTGATTTGTCAGCCGGCAATCGAGGAGCTAGCCTTCCAGGAGTAGCCGGGGTGTCTGCTAAGTCAACGGTCTCGCAGGCTACCTGAATTGCTCTTGAGTAATCAACTTACAAAAGCTTTACGCGGCACAGAACTCCTGAATCTGCCCCGTCATATTCTCCTGACGCACCGTGGGACAGAGTCGATTTCTGTCGAATCTCTGACGCAATCTTAGAATATAATGTAAGACTAATTTAATTTGAATGTTGACATCTTCTTTTGTAGTTTTTCATTTCAAGTAAACTGAACTTTACTTTGCTTTACTAACCACCCACATCGTGCACACGACTTGTGATTACAATTATTGTTAATATCAATAAAGCGCAAAAATAAACACGGTCAGAAAAGCAGCCACCATAAGTCAAATTGGGTCACGTTCAGTTTCCGAGAAATAAGGACAGTTTGAATATGCTATCGACTTAACACAATTAACTGTATGTTGTATAACACATTTCAGATCTAACGTTTTCTTCCTCAAAAAGTCGTCGCAAACTTAACGTGCACAAATATAGTGAATTACACATTCAAAACGTTTCTGCAAACTCATAACTATGTAGTCAACTGGAGACACTTTTTGCTACGGGAAGCACATTTATAGCCAAATTGTCCAAGTATTTGCTTTCAGTCCGCGTGTGTGCTCAAACTGTCTGGTCTCTTTAAAGAATTATCTTTTCGTATGCATGAGGAATCCAATTAAGTATTGTTGATAGGCGACCTTGTCGAGACGGTGCACAATATTCCCCTGATTACAATTACTACGCTAACGAACACATCGATGGCCCAGCCAATCAGATCCCGCGTCCATCGCGTCGCCTGTGTGGAGGATTAAAAGACTGTAAGATCCCGCTGCAGTGCGAGTCGAGGGAGTAACTTTTGCTAAGCTGGTAGCCGAGAAAGCTTGTTTGTTATGGAAGACCCTCTGAGTTTTACATCTAAACATGAGGATGTAGACGGCGATGCGTTTAAAACAAGTGGATCTGATGAAGACGACATCGGTTATCACTCGATCGGGCGAAACATTAAGGTACGTCTCGCATTTTGAGCAGTTTAAAAAGCTTGCTTGGCATAATTCAGATTTAAAGCACTCTCATGCAGCATCATGTAGTTCATCCGAAAAATATCAAAGTTGTGTTGTGGTGGAGGTGATTAATCTAAAACTTACAACTTATTTCTCCGACTACTTTAGCCGACGTTTTGCCTGCCAAATCGTATGTATGACTGGTCTCAGTCTTAAGTTGCATGCAGCCAACGGAGTCGGCATTTTGTTATTTGCGAGTTTTAACCTGCAAAAAGTTATTCGTGAGCCCACCTCATTTAGAAACCCCGGCAGTTACACCACTTTTTTGACAAATCGATGCAGCAAAATTTTCAGGCATCAGAGAAAAATATCTACATCAGTAGGCAAAATGTTTTTCTCTATTGTTAAGCAAAGTGGTGACAGCCTTAGAACTGAAGACTGATGAAAAGACCCGAACATATGACTTACAACAAGTTTTTTTTGCATAGCAATTAGTGTCTACAAATAGGAATTTTTTTGGAAAGATATTTCAGATTTCAGGTTACCGCAGACCATATAGACTTCGTTGCTATGCTTACGTTGCTCAGATTTCTGATTTCTTGTTAGCAAGACATTTATCTCAAGTTTATTTGCGATCATCAACTTTGTGCTGTCAATTTGTTTAGGTAAAACTAAAGAAGAAACATTAACGGATTAATAAAACTCGTCAAGCTTCTGTTTACATTACTTTGACTACCTCGTCAGAGTTTATGCGAACCACGGGAAGCAGTTGACAGGAAAGTGTAAACCGCGTCTGCTTGCTCGCTAAGTTTGCATAACAAAAGAATTTCCAGATAACAGAATGTATTGCTCAAAAGCGGATTGAAATCCATATAGTTTAAGTTTAATCTAGAAAGGGTATTTCATGTAATGCATTTCTTGGTCGTTCATTCCAAGTTGTATTGTCGAGATGATTTCATTACACGTTAGTTTTAAAACGCAGGCTTCAGTTGATTTTACACTGCATTGGCCTATTATATTCCTTTTAAAAATGTTGGCCTCTAATTCACACGCAAACAAAAGAAGGGAATTCAAGAAGTTGAGGCGAAACAAATTTTGTTTTTGTGAGATCAAAATAGACAGGAAAATCCTTCTTGGCTATTTTCCCTCATTCCATCCGCAAAAAATAGTCCTCAACTTCCGCAAAACTAGTGATCGAGTGAAGTTACAAAAATCTACATATGCTTCAGTTTAAAAACGAAAACACCTGGCCTCTTATGTTCTCAATAGGATGAAATTTGCTTCTCTGTAGTGATATTGATATTCACGGTGTGACTGTTGGATTCATTTAAGGTCCTTTTCTTTAGGGTTTAAATTTATCTTGTACGAGTGCTTGCAACATAGCCGGCGTTCTGGTTGATTTGTTTTTTCTCATAAATTATGTAGATCAGTTTCAAATTAGTAATGAGAGTGCTACAGTTCCTGCAGTTAGAGCTCTGGGAACAATACATGTCCTTGAATTTGCACCACCGAACCTGAGAGCTGAATGAAGCAGTCTCGTGCAAACACTTGCATAAATCAAAGATGATCAAATGCATGTCGATATAGGTGTTTTAAATTAAAATTTCTTTCATAAACATCCAAATAAAAATAATCAAATATACTGAACGATTTTGTGTAATCACCTTCAATAATCATACGAGAGAAAACTTCCCATCACTACAGGGTGCCTGGATTTTCTTTTTCTTTTTTCGAGTTTTTGTATATTGAAAGAAAAAAGGAAACAAACACAATTAGACGAAAGACAGTTTTTTGCTGTTTTCCTGAGTCGTCGAGTGCAAAAGAAAAAAATTATTTTAACTTCCAGCAGGAGACTTGGAACTGAAAATCTGTTCTGCTTTAAGAGAATAATAATCGTTTCTTTAGCTTAGTTGAAGTTTGTTTCAAACTGTAATTCCTTGTACTGTAAAGATGTTTCGTGCTGGTTGATTACTATCAACTCGAGATTGGCGAAACGACCACACGGCTAGTGATACACGCTGCAAACAGGTATCTTTCGTGAACTAACTCTAAAGAAAAAGTATAATTCCATATCAAACACGATTCTTTTAGCGTTAACCTTGGCCACGGTTTTGAGAATTCAAGTTTGCATATCACCACAATTCATCACATGCGTCGACAGAGAGCTACTATCGTTCTTATGTAAGATTCTTATACTTGAACAGTTTTTTTCGGCTGAGATAACAACCGTTTTTCAAAAACTCAAAAATTGGTATTGAAGTCTTTGTCTCCAGTTACTGCTATTTTGCACTTTTGACCATATTTGCTTTAATTTGAATTGACAGCCAATTATTCAATTAGCACTTAGTTTGAATTGTCCGCGATTCAATTAGTCTCTTGCCCTTTAAATTTGTTACACTTCGCCTAGATTGGTGAAAACGGAGTTCAAGTTTTTTTCTGAAGTATTTTTATTCCAGAGCTCCGTAGTCATAATTCCCAGTTAAACTTACTAAGAACACAATATATGATTGAAACGTTGAGAAGCAAATGCAAGCTTGATTAGTTTATCCAGAGTTAACTCTGGTTTATCTCAATTTAGCCGGCTTAGAACACAAGGAAGTGTAAAATATCCGATCTCACTCAGATCGCTTCTGCCACTGTCATAGGTTAGATTTTGAATCCCAAAAATGAAAACCATGAGCTACTGTAAAAACTAATTACTATAATTTATTACTGCTACTGTGTTGTAAACAATCAGAAAGTATTACTAAATTATATTTAAAGTACAGTATAATGTTCATTGAGCTTCAAAAGCTGACTGTTGCAGCAGACTCAGCGTTATAAAAGCTTAACCCTAAGCGTCCTGTCTTTACCCGGGTAAACAAAAATTTCGTTTGTGTAGGCTTACGGTGTTAGATCTGACAGGATTTAATCAATGTTGAATGGGAATTGAGCCGTTTCCATAGAAATGTCTAACGAGTGGCGTTACTTGCAAAATTTTCACCCTAGATGTGATTTGTACTTTTTGTTTGGGGCAGTTTTGATCAGTTGCCTCGACACAAGGCAGGGGAGAGCTGTTTTCGATTGCTTTTCTGCCTGATCGAATTTTTATCTCGAGAGTCGTTGCACCCATTTATTGTCAGCGAAGTCTGCACAAGGCCAGGTAAGGGTTTAATTTGATTGAAATTGATCTAAATTTTAATACGTCTGTTTCAATATGTTTGAACTTTTCAACCGAGTGAGATAATTTCCAACTGCTGATAGAGTGGCATTGTATGCTACCCTTTCATTTTCCTTTCTTAGTTTCGTATAATCACTTCGCTTTCCATATAACTCAGTACTAATAAGGAAAAGAAGTATCTTTAATTTTTCTACTGTCGGCTTCGGCTTCCCTTTCCTACCCCACTCGAATATTGATCTTGTATCTTAGATCTTAGATCGTTTTGAGAAGTTACTGGGCTAAAATTTCTAAACCATTCAAATTCACGAGCAAGATTTCGTATCCGTGTTAGTGTTACTCTTACCTCGGCAATATCAATAGACATTTGAAGGGTTTTCCTGGTCCTTATATTATTTCCTCGTAGTATTCAATGAGGAGCAAAAAGGCCGTCTGGTTAAATATATTATTTTACTTTTAAAACTCGGCGCACTTACGTTGAAAAGAACTCCGTGTAATTTACCTTCAAACAATTTGTGGTCTTTTAATTGCCTGTTTGAAAAGACCCAATATGATGGGCAGTATCTCAATTAGTTTACTAGTAGTAATCTGTGATATCATGAGAGTGCATTCGACTCCGTCACTTAAATAATTTCACTAGCTGACTTTCAACATCTCTCTATTGCTAACATCAACATGTTTCTTCAAAAACCGAGGTTTTACAGCCAGATGTATATATTAGTCACAATATGGTGGGTAATATCTCAATTAATTTATTAATTACTCTGGCGAATTAACAACTTAAGCTCATTAGTTATTGATTACAGTAATGCCGAACTAATTTGAAGAGGTCCAAAAGTGTATTATTTTTTTTTACTGTGCCATTTTCCTCGAAATTCCAGGACATTTTCGTTAGGTTTCTTAGCTGAATATTTAAACATGTTTGATGATTTCATATTGATGAATTTCTTTGGCTTGTGTACACATTTTAACACGTATTACTCGTTTTGGAGATCCTGGAATGCGGCGTCATTAGTGTTGACAAGCTTCCTCTAGAATAAGTAATCACTGTCGTATTTCTTCCACTGATTTTCCCGTTTTTGCGCGCATCTGTATTTTTTTTACAATCTACCGGTTTCGTCGTGATTTCTTTATGCCATGTTTTTGAATTCCTTGATTTTACTTTTGTTCCTTGTATAAAAACAAATCTGCGGGCCGATATTCCGCACAATGTTGACACTTCGCGTAATTTCCTTTCCAAAGGTGGCGGGAAGCGCTAGCGCTTCAGCATCGTGTTACTATAGCGACTGCCACTGGCCGAGAGCGTGGCGTCGGTTTCGAAGGACTAGATCCAGCCGACCTTTTGCGGCGAATAGTTTACGTTGGCAGCGACCAGTGACAAAGTAGGAGGTTTTTGAACAAGGATTTGACTGATTAGTTGACTTCAGTTTTGCTTTCCGTTAGAGCTCGGCAGTTTTCCAGTAGCAAAGTAGTTGTAGCCAAGCGCACTGCAGGTTTCCACTTGTAATTTCAAGTATCGTGAATACTGACGCATCGAAGCGCGAAATTTCGGACGGTGGTCTTCGGCGACTAATTTACTACGGTTTGAAGTTATTGTAATATGCGAGCATGAGTTATTACGAAGGAAGAAGTTCAATTTCAGGCGGCTCTCCTGAGCCAGGTTTAAGCTCTGTCATTAAGGTAAGTTTAGAATTTAAAAAGGTGTTCTGGAAGAACAACTTGTGCTCGATCTTGTAGCGTAACCTTGCGCGATCTAGCCATGTTCAAACCGTTATTATCATGGCGTGATTTGGCCGTAATTCATAATATCTTTGGCTCTTTTCCCCACAGAGGTTAGAAGACCAGCATTTGAACGGAGATCCCGGCGCTAAAAGTCCTACAGTTCCAACAAAGATTCGCGACATTGTGACCAAATCTATTTCCCCAGTCGATTCCAAGATGGCGTCTCCGGGTTTCGGAGATGAATCGCGAATGCTACAATCCGAAGTAAGCCGTTTGGAAGATTTACTCGCTGCAACAAGAGCAGAACGGGATGAAATTGGCTCTAAATACATGGCAGTCAGCGATAAGGTAAGAAAAACTTGTAATTGCGAAATTTTCGTTGACTTTTACTTAGTCTTAATAAGCTTAGTGTGAAGCTCAAATAACCTGTATAGTGATCGAGCGTCACCTATAGTTCCTTGTCACCTTTATAACGCTTGTGGCGACTGAAAAGAGAAAACATTATTTTCCTTCGTCGAATATAGTTAAGAAAAAGTCTTGAAAAACTGACTTCTCGCCTAAAGATGTTGTGTTTGCAAAGGGTTTGGCCATGCGAGTGAAGTAAGGATTTATTGCCTGGCTCAGCTGAAACCGGAGAAGTCAGTTAAGCTAATGTGTTGTCGCCTTTTCCGTGAAATTTTTTTGACCCCTCTGTGATAGGAGTATTTTTTAACTTTTAATATCACGCTACCAAAAGACGCCAAAGTTTTGAATATTTTAGTAAGCTTATGTTTACGTCGTCCTCCATTGTTGACAACTTGACATGGAAGTAAATACCATTTTGTCTTTGCGTTAATTGAGTTTAGTAGATTTGTTTTGTATTATTGGAATAAAAATCGAGGTGCAAGGTGCCTTTGGCGAGAAACTCCAGGTTAGATAAAACAAAACAACACCGATTGCCCTCTTGCTAAAAGTGCGAGATGTATGGCCAACGAAAATCAACATCGAAACGTGCAACTCTATTTAATCCATTAGGAACACCAAGCTTGCATTTCCATATCTACTGTTTATTTTTTTACAGCGCGTTTTCAAAGCCATTAGTAATCCCAAACTGGACTGTACAGCCTTTTATTAACATAACATTTAGGCTGATATTGTTACATGTTTTCCAGTAAACAGATGTGTTACTTGTGTTTCAAAGAAAAACTCTTTGCCAATATTTCCAAGTGTCATAAATTAATTCATTCTTAGGGTGAAATAAGAAGGAGAAAAGAATACAGGGCTATATTCTTGCGATATATTTTTGGACAATTTTGTCACTGAGGATGTTCCTAGCTTTCATCTGCTTTGACAAAAAAAAGAAACAATTTTCATGGCAATCAATTATGCATGAGGTATATTTTTAGCCAATTGTTAGTGTGTTAAAATTAAGTTCTTAATGAGGTTCCCTACATACGGCTCAGTTTGTGCAATTTATGAAATATTTGGATACCACTTCTTAATGCACACAACTTGCATGTAGATCATTGATGTGCTGTTCCTCAAGATGAAAAAATCTTCAGCTGTTGAATATTTGTTTTGAAATTCTGCCACATTCTTACATGTGAAACTGATTATTTCGAATTATTACCTTTCAAATGTAATTCATGCTCATTGCATGACTAGTTTTTGCCTCCATCTTTATTTTACTGCAAAATACAGACAGTATTTTTGGACAGTCTTTCATAAGTGGACAGCTCTACTAACAGACACTATTTTCAATTCCCCTTTTCTCCTTTTATCTTATGGCAATAATTCTCTAAACTGACAGCTCCATTTTTGGACACTTCCAATTTCCAAGGTTGTCCACTCGCTAGAGAGTTGACTGTGTACTGTTATGTATGAAAGTTTAAGAAGGTGAAATAGACATACTTTGAATGTCAACATACTTGAAGCCCTGAAACATTCTTGTGTGGTATACATGTAACGGATTTTCAACGAAATTTATTACAATCAGTAATGACAATAATGTAATAGAGAGTTAAAATGGAAGAGAATTTGAAGGGGACATTAAAATATACCGGTTGCAGGCAATAACATATATCCAGTCAAATGCAATATTGCCTTTGCGAATAGGAAAATCATTTTCCATATATTTTTAAGTCAGTGTTTGAATGTTATTCAACATATTTATGGCTTAATGCCAAATGTTCTCAGGTGCAAGGAATATTTAATTGCACATTCTATACAATGTAATCAACATAACAGCCTGCTCCTTAGGTATCCAAAGCCGTTATCCAAGCTAACACTGGGTGATCATTTGTTTAGAAATGCTGCCCCAAAACTCTGGAACACTCTTCCCTTAGCCATTGGATCTGTGATCTGTGATTTTCAGGGCAAACTTGGAACATACTTGTTTTCTAAAATGTTTTTATTATAATCCGAATAGTATGGTAATTTTCGAGAATTTTAGATTTTAGTTAGGTTTAAATTATATTTTCACCCTTACCATGTAACATTTATTTTTAGGTATTTTAATTGTGTTGCGCATTTGAACATAGGCATATATATGCATATGACATTTGTGCATAACAAATCCATAACTTTTATTATTATTATCATCTCCCCTGCTGATCATGTTTGTGTTTGTTTTCAGTTGGAGCATTACATGAAAGGGGGAACCAGCCCTGGAAGTGCAGGATACAGCAGTCTTGCTGCTGGCGACCAATCCATGTCGGACAGCAACCTTGTCCAGCAAGTCACTTACCTTAAGGGTAAGCTTGAGGAGGAACATGCTAACTACAAGCGCAAACTTCAAGCTTATCAAGACGGACAGCAGAGACAGGCTCAGTTGATTCAGAAGTTGCAGCAGAAGGTGTTACAGTATAAACGCAAATGTGGAGAGTTGGAGACATCTGTTAATGAGTCAAAAACCTCAGAAGAGACTGCAAAGAAAAAGGTAATTTGAAAATATTTTTTGCATATATCTTGCTGAGAGTTACTGTGGCCGTACATCTGTTAATATCTTTGACCTGATCTGGATTAAGAGATTCTGGTTTGAATTCTGGGATTTCTATTACTACTGGCAGTTCACTTGCACATCCTCCTTCTGGTAAATTCTTTCACTTTGGGAAGCTAGATATATTATAAAAAACTAGAGATCTAAGCCAAAGGTCTCTTTCAGATACACAGTGAACTTAATAACTGTGAAGATTTACACAATGAAAATCTGTTGTACAGACTAGCCTGAAGGCCTGTCTTTGTTTCCACCCTCTTCCATTTTCTTGCCAAGGAAATGAATTAAGTGTTAACTAAGTCTTTCTGGTAACAAGAATGTTGTATTTTATAAAGAGTTATATTCAACTGAATGTTAAACTTTTTTCTCTTGTAGCTTCAGTCTGCAACAGAAACATTAAAAGAACAAGAAGCTAAGCTGAAAGAGACAGAAGATGAACATTCCAGTGACTTAGAAAACTCTCTGATCCGGTTAGAGGAAGAACAACAGAGGTGAGATTTTAAGATCAGTCACAAACTCTCCTTACAGTTCCAGATGTTTCTTTACTCAGTTGTGATTTGCTATTAATAGTTATAGTTTTTTTATGACCCAACTCAATTATTTTGAGTTGTATGTTTCAGAAATGTGTAAAAATCAAAGGAACCCTTGTTCATCAAGAACTTGAAACAAGACTTAAATTGGAAAATTAAATTAGCTCGTGACAGTACATGTTTACATGGAAATGATTTTCAGTGAATGTGCATGATCTGAATTTTTCAAAACCTTATTTTGTGTTGATTGCATTTTGGAAATGTTTGTTGTCCGACTGGAAATCATACTACCGGTAGCTTTACAAGTACAATAAAACCCTAACTTGATAACCAAGTTGAGCACTTGTTTGAAAATTAAAGGCTTTTAATGCAGGTGTTCTTTTTAAAAAGAAAACTCTTAAATACCATCCCTGCTCATCTATATGATACCTTCTTCAGGAGTGCCAGCCTTCAGCATGTCAATAACATGCTCCGAGAGCAATTAGAACAAGCAACCTCAGCCAACCAGCAGCTTACCCTTGACATTCAGAAGCTAACAGCTGATTGGAATAAAGCAAGAGAAGAGCTTGAAGCTCGGGATGAAGAGGAACAGGCTTACTTTTCTAATGAGCATGTGCGTTTGATGGACATGTGGAAGACAATGAATAACTTCAGACGGCAGTTCAATGAGATGAAATCTGCTACCCAAAGGTTTGTCCAAGCTGTATGCTTTTATATTAATGTTACATGCTGAAGGTAAAGCTTTTTAATCATGGTAACAGGAAATGTTATGGTGGATCTCAGTGAGGGCGCCTGTCCGTCCCTTAGTTTGCAAAAGGACCCACCCACAATAGTCCCTACCTTTGACATGCACCTCGTTGGAGCAATATAAGAATCGGCTTCACCGCCCCCCCCCCCCCCCCCCCCCCCCCCCCCCCCCCCCCCCCCCCCCCCCACCCCCCTTCAATCCTATACCAACCCAGTGTTGGATTGTAAGGTCTAACATCTTACAATCTTGTAAGTCAAACATCTTACAATCCAACACTGAGTTGTATTTTATTTTTTTCAGGGACCTGTCCAGTGTTCGTGCCGAGGTTACCAAGTCTGTCCGAGTTGTGCAGGGAGCCTGTATGGATTTAGACAAAAATCTGCGTGGAATGGATGCTAACACCCAGTCTGCATTGGAGGAGGAGAGGGCTCAATGTCAAAAGGTGCAGAATACTTTTTTCTTTGATTCCTTTGACCATTTAAGTCTAAAGAGTGACTAGAGTACAACTTTTCTAGTTACTACTTAGTATAAAAAAAATGAAAAACAAGCAGCTCTCTTAAATTACTGCTCAAAAGCTGTCATTTAAATAGTCCCTAAATCCACGTAAAGTACAACTTTACGTGCAAAGTATGACATGCATGGCTCCAAAAAAGTGCTCCTTCGGGATAAGTAACTTTTTCATTCTCACTTGCCCAATGGGCAACAGATACTTGGCCCCTGGGAAGGCTCCACCCCAAGGTCCAACCCCTTACCCTTTTATATACCATTTTTTTCAGAAAAGGCACCCCTTTTGTATACCTTTTATTGGAAAAAGGCACCCTTTCATATACCTTCTTAAGAAGGCTTGTGAAACAGGAAGCCTAAAAAGGTGTCCCTTTCAGGCGGAGCCTCCCCATATATGCCATTATAGGGAGTACCCCCCCCCTCCCCCAAGATTTGAGAGCTACTTGTCCAAAGGGCAAGCTAAAATTTAATATTGTTTCAAGCCCTGACTTGAAAGTTGTTTGTGTTCTATTGACTTGCTTACATGTATGAGTTATTATGGTGTACTTTTTTTCCTAGGCTGAGGGGCAACTGCGTGAGAAAGTACAAGAATTTATTGAGCTTCAGAACAAATATGACAATGAAAGGACTGATCTTATGGTGAAGTGAGTAAAATCTCTACAAAATATTTAGTATTGAAGCAATAACCCTCTTGTCCTTTGTTAGACTCCAGGCTGCTTGTAGTCTGTTACAAAATTGTGACAGTATTACTTTTTCTTCCACGGGCTGTCTATGAGGTAGTTAACAAGTGCTAGCAGAAGGGTCCATGTTAACACTTGGAAATTCAAGCGTTCATTAAAAATTCAATCAGAGTCAGGGTCGATTGCTAGGAATTTTATATAATTATGCTTTGATAGTGGTGTGGCGATCATCAAAACTTTTAATTTGTGTCATTGATTAAATATCTTTTTTGTGCCTTTTATAATGGAATGCAGTCACTGTATTATGTAGTTATTTTGGCTATGTACAAAATTTCCTTTACATTAAAGGAAACCTGAAAATAAAAGTTTACTAAGATAGAAAAAAACACCAAAGAAATGTGATAAACCATAAAGGAATAAGGATCAGAGGATGAACATGGATTTCAAATTAAAAACTTGAGAATTTAGGTGAAAGATATTATGCTTGACACTGGATTGAGCACTTCAGGTTGATGCTCTGGCTGGGGATATTGGGATTAGTATCCTCTTCAGGCGGGAATAGACTGAAATATTTGTGGTTGTTTCTTGCTTTATAGAAATAGGAGATACAAGTGCCGACTTGATGGGCATGCAGATTTTACCTTTTACCCTTGCGTATACTTATGAAAGCAAGGCTTAACTAGTGTGACAATAAAACAAACTCCAGGTTTATTTACATTGTATAACTTTTATTACTTTAAAGGGTAAAAGACTTGACAAATGCAAAAGAAAAGCTTGAAGCTCAGATTCATGACAACGACGAAACCATTGCAACTTTAAAGAAGAGGATCAATGGCTTGGTGAGTGTTTCATTGATATTTTCTTTGGACTTCTTACAGAATTTTAACTTGACAATGTCTGAACAATTTAGGATGGGATAAATACAACATTAAAACAGCTTGCTAGAACTTGAGCAAATGTCCTTATTGTGTTTTTAGGAAAGTGGTTTTGCCAGACAGTCAGAAGAATGGGAGAATCAGAGTGAGGCCAGCCTCGCTGCTATGCGAGAACAAGCGGAAATCCTGCATAGCACTCTTCAAGAAATCACCAACGCAGTGAGGCAGGATGCTGATAACACTTCCAAACTTTTGGGTTCACCTGGTTTAGAAATCGAGGTTGTAGATGCCGGTTTGCTAGAGGGGGTTGAAGATGATTTCGTGAGTAAGAGACCAATTTCGCCATCACGTGCTGCTCGCTTGCGTTCCTCGTCACCCACTCGTTCCAGGTCACCTGCTGTATCGGACAATGCCTTGGCTCAAGTCCATTCTGCTATTCAAAAGAAAAATATTCAAGTGATGGTGAGTGCAAAAACTGTTGAAATTACTGTTGCAACTTGATGAATGGCATAATACAGTAGTTACTAGGTTTCCTCGCTAGTCCTAGGCTAAGTCCAGGACTACTTGGCATCAAAACCAACATAAGGTTATCAGGGAGTCGTTGAAGCTTTCATGCTTTGTCCTCCCTATGTTAAGTTTATTTAATTTCCATCGCACAAATTTAAATGTCATGTGATGAGAAATCTCAAAGTTTCCCTTTAGACCAGGCTATCGTTCATTTGTCCTCCTAAGAGAGGGTGGGTGAAGTTATGCTCACCCGTTTTTTTTTTCACACGTACAAGAAATGTCTCTCAACCTCACTAGATTTGTTAAATTTCCATGATTCTAGGACTTCAGGACTTACTGATGGTTACGTCTGGACTAGAGTACATAACAAGTATAAACAAGTATAAACTGGTTAGGTACAATTGGGCCTATTTTTAATATAATTGCATCGTTTTGTTTTAATTTTTCCAATTCAAGGAAATGAAGAGCAAGGTGGAAGCGGTAAAGGAGTCCGAGAAGAGAACTAAAAAACAACTTGATGATACTGAGAATGAAAGACGACGGCTGGAGAATGCTCTGAACACGGCCCGCGATGAACTGGACTCAGTGTAAGAAGAAATCAACGCAATTTTTTTTTATTTTACTCTTTCTTTTTTATGGGAATAGTTGTTATAAGAAAATCTAGGCAAAAATTTGCGAATTTTTATAGAAAATTTCAAGAATAAATCCGAGGCTAACCGTATAATATTCTTCCTTTCTCTAAACGGCATAACTAGCTAAAACAACAAAAACAGCACTCTAAAATAGACGAGTAACCAGGATAAGGCATTTGGAAAAATAGAAAAGCGATCTCTGGTTGAAAATTTTGTTTAAAACGGGCTTTTGACTCAGTCTGGTAGTCTTGTAGTCGAAAGCTCGTTTTAAACAAATTTGTAACCAGAGATCGCTTTTCTATTTTTCCAAAAACAGCACTAGCTGAATGTTCCATGCTAATAAGATATCTACAAGACCTAATGTGTGTCATATTTATTTTATTTTATTGCCTGCAGTCTGGCTCCAAAGTCACTTCAACGCCATCAAAATCAATAAAACAGCATTTTATACGCTATATACTAAGAAGATTCGTAAGAATATTTTCAGACTAAAATCCGCAGAAAAATAAAAAAAAAATTATATGAAGAAATAGACTTCGTCGAGTGTTGTTTGATCCTTACCACTCAGAACTAATCTTGCATTCTTTGTGTAAAATCTGATGTTAATTATTTTTCTTCGTTTTCTTCTTTTCAGTCGACAAAAAGTCTCGGAGACAAGTCAAGACAGGGAGCGTTTTAAAGCACACTCTGATGTTCTCACAACTGAAAAACAAAACTTGGAAAAGGTACGTCACTCCATGAACGAGCAGGTAGAAAACATGGCAGCAGAGATCGAAAAACTGCAAGCGGCAAACAGCGAACTTCAACGACAGCGCGACAACCTGGAAGATGATAAAGAGGACTTAGATCGCGAGAGGGAACGATTAGGAAAGGAAGTACAGCGGATGACACAAGTCACTGAACAACTGGAAACCAAGCAGTCCTCGCTGAAAGAAGACATTGTTACACTCAAGGAACAGCTGTCACGTGCCATGTTGGATAAGGAGGTTCTGGAACAAGAGAAAGCGCATGTTGGTGAAACCTTGTCAAAGTCGGAACTTCAGAAAGCTGAGCTGGAGTTAGAGATCAACAAGATGAAGTCGGAGGAGATCGCACTACGTGACGCACTAGTGAAATTGCAGTCGCTGAACGAGGGACTGGGTCAAGACAAAATTGAATTGAATAAGATTATCAAGCAAATGGAGTCTGACCGATCGTCCCTGAGCCAGGATAAGAGAGATTTGGAAAATGAGAAAAATAGCATCAGGCAGGAGTTGATCCGCGTTGAGCAAGAAAAGGTGAGGAAGGCATCGCAAAGTATTGTTGTTTACTGCCCTTAAGTGACTGAATCATTCTCTTTGTTCTTATCCAGAGATCTTATTACCCTCTTAAAAAACCTTCGAATAAAATGTCATTTCTTCATTATCTATGGGAATATTACGACCTTAAAACGTAACCAGCTCCCGGTTGGCTTGATAGCTCAGTTGCACTGGTATCGCAGAGGTCATGGGCTCGAATCTCGTTGAAGCCTGAAGTTTTTTCAAGCTTAAATTTCACAACTTTTGTATATAACTGCGACGATCAATCACGTCTTTCTATCTTTAATCTATGTTAGGTGGACTTGGACACAGAGAAGTCGTCACTGGACCATAACCTAAGCATCCATGAAGCCAGCCGAGAAAAACTGGAGTCTGAATTGATATCTGCAAACCGAGAGAAAGCAGAACTTAGTGAAGCACTGAACCAGGTTACCAGAGAAAGAGATTCTATCTACGATGAGCTGATGACTACTCGCCGCGATGTGGAAAGACAGAGCTCCAATGTTGTGCGTTTGGCAAAAGAAAAAGAAGAACTGACACGTGAAAAATCCAGTTTGGTGGTGCAAGTCAACTCTGGCGAGCGAGAGAACCGCGGCTTAGCCGAGAACATTGCAAGTTTGAAGAGCGAGAAAGAGTCTTTGGAAACAGCTTTGTATGACCTTCAACAAACCGCCACTAAGCTGGAAGCAAGAAAAGAAGCGCTCGAAGCTGAAAACCAAGAACTTCTGTTATCCAAGGAAGCTTTGACTGTTGACCTACAGCGCGTGCGCAAGGAAAAAGAGATCGAGGAGGCCAAGTTGCTGAAGGACAAAGAGTTAGTCGAGCAGAGAATGAGCCAGAATCAGCGTGATGGCGAGGTTGCACTGAAGAGAATGGAACAGAAACACGAGGAGGAAGTGGAGAAACTGAGGCGAGAGAGAGATAGTTCTATGATACAAGCCAATCAGGAGAAGGAAGAGGCCATTTCACAACTCAAGAATGAAAAAGAAGAATTGGGACGAAGGTTGGTGTCTTGTGTTGTTGCTTTGTCTTGTAACTAAGCCTTCTCAAACCAAACCTGTGCGTGACTTAACCGCGTGTTCTATCTGTTTAGGCTCGAACGTGAGAAAGCAATACTTGTGAATGAAGTGGCCTTGGTTCAAAAGGAGCGTGACGATCAACTGCTCATGGCTGAGAATGAAAAACAAGAGGCGTTACACGCGGCAGCCAATGAGAAGGGAAGTTTGCTGGACAGACTCAACAAGACACAGAACGACTTGGAAAATGCCAGCGTGGAAATCGACAGAGTCAAGCGTGACGCGTTCAGCCGTGCCGAGCAGGACAAGGTATTGTCTGTCTGTCTTTTTGTCT
>OMLO01001397.1_pt1 | contig 18565 bp, 13 predicted proteins | sample 1674811 | NCBI WGS metagenome assembly OMLO01 (sample SAMN06265003, study PRJEB25207) | coral metagenome | isolation source: Coral host | place: Mexico:La Bocana,Puerto Morelos, Mexico | collected 2008-11-13 | reverse complement strand
GCCAGAAACAATCCAGTTGAGCAATTTTCCATTTGAAATGAGCAAAAGCAGCAATTTTCCTGAACCGCGGATCTTAGTAACGGCCTCGACATGACGAAACTTCTTCCTCAACTCCACTACTGCAGCAAATGTTTGAAAATTTTAGCCTAACTGCTTCAAAATTGGGGAGTATTTAAAATGAAAATTAGAGATAGTTAGAGGATTTTTTGACATATTTAGAAACATTTTGTGGTGTTTAAAATTATTTCTGAAAATTTTCGGAAACATATTTACGCGGTGATTTTGCGTGATATTTGTGAAAAGGCCTTGCCGCATGTCGATTTTGTGAAAAGCAGAAGAATAGCACGATCAACAAAAAAATTCACCTTACAACAGCAATAATTGTTTATAAGATAGGTTAGGAGAATACTGAAAATCATCAACTAGGACTAGCGACTGATTAACGAATTCTTCAAAATTTCCACGAGTTTACTGGCACAATAAGCCATAGCTCATTGACCAATAAGAGCGCGCGGATTCATTTGATTATTATATAAATTATGATAAACAATTTCAACCAAGGAGTGTGACTTTCTGATTGCAAAAACATATTACAACAAAATAAAAAATACAGTAAATAATAAACAAATAATGTTTATTCAAGGCAAACCTTTCCTTTTTGTTGTAATCAACAACTAAATCTAGAACCTAAATAAAAACATACTTAGCCAAAATTGCCAATAACGTCCCCAAAATACAAGAACTACACAGAATGTAGGTTCTTACACATGGGTTTTTACTGTATTCGATCTTGGAAGTGAACAATACCTCGCTCAATTTTCCTTTTAGCGCAAGACAAATGCTGTCCGAGTCAGATTCCCTCTCAGCTGTTCCTGAATGACCACTCGTGTGTTTTTCACGTGATTGATACGGGACATGCACATGTCTCTTGAATGGCTGGATTGGAGAGAGGGAAGACTTCGGGGGAGGGTTATCGAGGTACAGAGGTTTTTGAATAATCTGAGAGTTCGTCACCGCACCTTTGTAAAATCAAATCAAATCAAATCAATAAATGATCTTAAGGGAACAAACAAGGCTTGAAAAGTTTTGAATAGATTTACTGGATTATGAAGTAGAAACCAAGTATAAATGAGAACTAGTGAAAACTATAGGCTAACGAAACGAGAAACGCGGGAAAACATGTAATGCATGGCATATTTAATTGCATGGAAACCGTTGACAAGCAAAAAACGAGCGGTATAACATGTATGCATGACAACGTGCGAGAAAACGTGTCACGTGTTTCAAGCGCACGAAAAGCGCGGGAAACACGTGACGAGGTAACAATCGAGGAAAACATAAACAAAAGCAATGAAAGCGCGGGAAAAACACACAAAAACAAAAAATGTGTATTGGTCTATCGAACTAACGCTAACGTACCTTTGTGATTTACCACTCTCAAACATTGCCTGCTGTGAACATGCCAACCACGAGCGGTTTGATCTTCTGAACCAGATAACATTAATGTACCGTCCATAGATACCGCGAGGCTGTTGACCTGCTTACTAAAAAGATAGAAACGCATTTAGACAATAAAATGCGCCAAAGGTGAACTCTGCATACGAACTAAGTGACCCATCAGGTGGGAGCTTATCCTGGTTTCTGTAGCATGAAGCGACTAGGAGTATTTCTACTCCCCCCTGGAAGGGATGCTATTCCATCACAGGGTTACCCCCAGCATAAAGTTTGCCGGCACCCATTTAAACACCTGGGTAGAGAGAGGTCAGAGAGGCTCTGTGAGAGTTAAGTGTCTTGTCTGAGAGCGCAACTTACACAATGTCCCTGGCCAAAACTCGAACCCAGCCCACTTGATCCGGGATTCAGCGCAAAAACCATGAGGCCACAATACCTCCACACAAAATTTGTCATGTAGTGATTCCATTAGCCCAAAGAGAAAAGTTATTTTCAGACAACTGAAGCTCAATGGCATACAACAGTGTTGTGAATAAAATAGTTACCTGTGGCCATTGAAGACAAGAGCCTCCTCCTTTTCTATGTGAATGTTATTCTTCATACCCTAAAAAGTAAAAAAAAAGTATTAATAAAATTGATAGTTTCCTGGTTTTAGTTTACCTGCACAAGCTACATGTATTTGTAAAACTGGTACCGAATGTTGTAGTAGTGGTTACCAAGCTAAACATAGTAGCTAAGTGTGATTTTAACTGTTGTACTGTTCCTCGAAGCAGTTTCGTCTGAAGTAATGTCGTTTCTTTTAGAGGTTTTGTCTCGCTTTCTTTACATATTGAACCAACCAGAGATGCTGTATGGATGTCTGTAGAGCTATGTCAACAATATGGGATGATTGAGGAAGCTGATTGAAGTATTTATAGCCATACGACATGTAGACTGCTTGACAAACAGTCTATCAAGGATTTTGTGACATAAGTAGCTGCATCATGCATGTACAATGTAGGCTAACCTTCACTGCGTTAGCTACAGTATGGACTCTTTAACTCTTTGCTTATGCCTGCACTGATGATAGTATCACTCTTGAAAACCAGGTTGTGTTACAGTCATTCTATTAGAAATTTTGTCAAACATTGTGTACGGTAGTTCCTAACACCCAGACAGAACTTAAAAAATAGATTCCATGTTGCCGGCATGTCTTCAGCAATAGATCACAGATGACATCAAAATGTAGTAAGAACAAAAAAGTGGCACACAAGCCATTGATTGAGTATTCCACTGACATTTTACCACATTTTCATGTCTTCTGTGAGCTACATGTATTACTGAACAGATGTAGGACAACATAGACTCTCTTAAACACCCCGAATAAGCATAGCATTTGTAAAAGCAGTACTGAGGTACTTACACGTCTAAAAAGTTCCACCTGGTATATACTGCCATCAGCACATCCGGCAAAAAAGCTCTGTTCTGCAGAATCCATTGTCACAGCAGTAACTCCAATATCAAACACAATTGAACATAAAAGTTCACCAGAACTCAAATCATATAACTAGAGAAAACCAAAAATTCTAACAGTTAGTTAACAGAAACAACAGTCACGGGTTACACATTTGTAAAAATGTTCCTTGCTGCAAGCTCCAACCAGAAATTTACTTCACCTCTGATTTTCTTCAAATTTCAAATTATTTTTATGGGTTTTCACAACATTTTACATGTATGCAGTGTCATCTAAACATAATGCAACTGCTAAACGTTAGGGAGAAAGGGGCTTCTGATATGAAACATAAATCATATGGAACAAATGCTTGTTCTGGCACCACTAAATGAAGGTGAACAATGAACTTCAAAAGTAAACTGGAAAATAATATACTCATTACTGATCAGCCAAAAGGTTCATATGGAATATTCCTCAAGCAAAAAGACAAGATAAAAAATAAAAACAAAAGCAGCTATGAAGACAAGATGGACGTTTGCCAAGTGCTTTACCAGCATTTGGTGTGCTCTCTACACCAGTACCTTGCATGTTTGATCAAGAGATGCAGTAATCACATGACCTCTCATGCCTCCATGGCCACAGTGAATGTCTGTGACTGGGAGGGCATGTTCAGACCAGGTATACCGAGGAGATGGACTTGACTCAGATGTTCCTAAGCTGCTTGAGGAAAAGGACAATACCCTGGAAAATAAAAGAAATTAGAGAATAAAAAAACATTAAAATTCTTGTGTCTATAGAAGAACCCAAAAAGAATCCATTATTTTTAAAGTAAAACAATTTTTCTACCATGAGTTTGAAGTACATCATTGCTTATGTTCCTACGCTGGTGATAAATAAAGGTGATACATAGATGTAACACAAATCAACTTTATTGTTTGCCAGAAAAAGAGCCGATCCACATCAAGGGAAGAGCAGAGGCAGACAAAGGAATAATGTTAATCACAAATTTTTGAAAGCATTTTCTAATTGTAACATTTTGGCAACCTCGCGACGTCATTATCAAAGAATGAACAAAAAGAGCGAGTTCAAAAGAGTTCAGACCTGTAATTTACGTAGATGGAGTTAAGTTAAATAAATAAGTACTTTAGTGTGGATCGAATCTGCTCGTACATTCAATTCTTTTGAACTCGCTCTTTTTATTCATTCCTTGATAATGGCATCATGAGGTTGCAGAAACATTGGAATGTTTTGTGACACTCATCAACTTTGTGAGATGGCGAGACTAGCATTTTTCCTTGCAAGCCCAAGATATTTTGACTTTTTAAATTGTGAGACTGAGACTTACAGAGTATTATTTTTTTTTTTTTGAGTATTTTTATATACAAGGACCATTTGCACCCCTTTATTCCATGCACCATTCTTTCAGTTATGTTGATTCTGGAAAACATTACAGTACATCTAGTCAATTACACGCTGTCCTAATTATTGATACTCAGTCTCTTTGTCTGAGAAATGAAAATTAATAATCATGTAAAGTTAACCAAAAGGTTACCTTGACATTTTCCATACCATCACTAAGTTATCATCACCACATGACAGAAAATAAGATCCATCATCAGTGAACTTTAGACATGAGACACGCTGGAAATGCCGTGACAACAGTGCTAATAAATTGCCACTTGCAACCTGTAATAGAGAATAATTTATTAAAATTCAACTTGACATCGTAACAGCATAGCATTATTCTTGTGTGACCATTCAAATGAAAGCTATTGAGCAGTACTTTTCATGTGGTACTGTTTATTACGCTGTACCAGGTGATTCTAACGTTTAAGTCTGTGGATGAAACCCTAGTTGTGCGACCATTCAAATGAAAGCTATTGAGCAGTACTTTCATGTCATACTGTTTTTTATGATGGATAAGGTGGTTCTAACTTTCAAGTCTGTGGATGAAACCCTAGTGTGTGACCATTCATATGAAAGCTATTGGGCAGTACTTTCTTGTGGTACTGTAAAATATGATATACTAGATGCAGTTGTTCTACCTTTTAAGTCTGTAGATGAAACTTTAGTGTGCAACTGTTCAAATAAAAGTTATTGAGAAGAATGTGGCCTGTGTTTCTATTCAAGGTAAGGAATAGGCTGAAGTCACTGGACAAAACACCAGTATGTGATCATTCAAAGGAGATTATCTGAGCAACACCTTTGGTATAGCTTGTTTAAATGATACTTTTACAAATTAATTGTTAAATGATTTCAACCAACCTGCCAGATGTAAATTTTCTCTCCACATGCCACCACACAGTAAACGCCATCAGGGGAACTTGTCATGGCTGTCACTTTTCCTGGACAGATTAGTTTAGTGAGAACAGTCTCCTAACGTAAAATGAAAGAAATTATGATATATTTCAGGTGCAACAAAACAGGAAAACTTAACCTTGACATAACAGTAGATTCATCATCACCATCTATTGTTACATCAAAAGCAGATTACCTACAATTTATTAAATTTATTCAGAATTTCTTCAATCTGGCTTGGAAATGCCATTTCCCACATTTTTCTGCAAACAATTTCATAAATTAAAACATGGAATAACTCTGAGTCTACATGCTGTTATATGCAAAAAGCTCCAATCAAATGCCGCTATACTGCAAATTTTTAATTGCCAAAATAATACCACAGATCTTCGGCTCCCGTTGTGGACTATTTATGGCTGAACACAGGACTGAGACTCAGGAATGGTGAACGGGGATTTTGTAAAGCTATAACTGGGAATTATGGGGAAACACCTCCTAAGGAACTGGTAGCTAATGTACACGAAGGGGAACTTTACCTTGTACAATACACCCCTACCCGAGGGGGAAATCATTAAGATAATAATGGCGTCAACATTTAATACCAGCGGGAAGTGGGTGACATTTGAATTATTTTTGGATAAATGATGCCACTAAGGAATGATAATAAATTTGAAGAAAACTAAAAAAAAAAGATATTCTGGGCCATTTCATGTCCCATATAGGGAAGATATTGTTGACGTCACCTATTGTCATTAATGTGCCAACCAGAGCCTCATTGGCTGTCGAGACAAAGGATCTTTTGTTCTTGTGGTTGATATATTTGAATAACAATAGCAGTGTTTGTAAACAGATATCTTCCCTATAGTGTACCTTTGCCATGTTCCACACGTGTATGACGGGCTTATTCACTTGTGATGCCAGGATGTAATCATTTCCAAGCAGGCAGACACATCGACAGGGACAGCTACCTCCTTTGTAAGCTTTCAGTTGCATACCTGAGTTTATATCCCACAAAGATACACAGAAATTATCGCCGGTAGCTTCAGTGGACAAAGCAATTTCGAAGTCCGCCATTTTGGATTTCTTTTTCGAGCCGACAGTCATTTAAAATCTGACCAGCGGTAATTTTACCAGGGCCTGCTCGGTCGAACGCAAAAAAACCTGGCGACGAGTGAGGTCAGTGAGGAAACAAAACCTCAAAAATGGCCTCCGTCGAGCTTTCACAGGTGTATGTGCCTGTTGCGAATTACTGCGTGCAGATGATGAATGCCCTTAACGAGTTCCGGAAACACAATATATTGTGCGAAGTGGTGATTGTGGTCAATGGCAAACAGTTCTACGCCCATCGTAACATATTGGCGGCGAGTAGTCCATACTTCCGGGCGATGTTCTCGAGTAATATGCGAGAACAGTTAGAAAACAAACCCGTGATTCTAGAAAACATCACAGCGGAAATCATGGAAGAGCTGTTAAACTTTATCTACACCGGAAGCATCAAGATCACTCCTTTCAATGTCAAGGATTTTGTTTCCGCTTCGAATTATCTTTTGATGACCAATTTGAAGGAGACTTGTATTTCATTCATGAAGGCCATGTTGAACCCTTCCAACTGTTTGGGTATCGAAGCGGCCGCGTTTAAATTTGACTGCACCGCGCTGAGAAGCACGGCAAATGAATACATCTATGACAATTTTGTAGCTGTTTCGCAAACGGATGAATTTAAATCACTTTCGGCTGAGCGTTTGGCCGAGTATTTAAGCAGCGACGACATACGAGTTGAGAGAGAAGAACAGGTGTTTGAATGCTTAATGCATTGGATCAATCATGATGCTGATGCTCGGAAAGGTTACTTCAAACAGCTGTCACAACACGTCCGTTTCCCTCTCATGTCGCCGTATTATCTTGCAGACCACGTCGAAACTGAAGAAATCGTTCTTTCATCTCCCGAATGCACAGCTCTTTTGCTAGAGGCCAAGAACTACCACATGCTTCCTGATCGAAGACACTTGATCAAAGGTTCTAGAACGAAGCCCAGACGATCGATGGGTGTGATTTCAGTCATATTTGCCGCTGGCGGAATTCAGGGATCTTCAGTAATGAGAGACACTTATGGGTATTTTCCGTCAGTCAACAAGTGGAACCCACTGGCACACATGATCACAGCACGGTGTCGGCATGGACTGGCTGTCACTGGAGACATGGTGTATGCAGTGGGTGGACAGTCACGTGAGGGTATGTGCAAATTATTCTTTTTTTTTTTATCTGAAGGGTACAACCTTCAAGACAGTGTTTAAGCACATCTCCAAATACCTTGGAGCCACTACAGGTAGGTTAGTATTGGGGAAGTGTTGGTAGCAAGCAAAATCCAGGCTTCTCAGGGAGCCAATCAGAATTCTCCTTTTCGTCCTGGACCAGTGTGTCATATAATAGTATTATTGTTAATTATTTTGAATTCTCTCTTCTACAGGTGCTGCACAGAGCTCACTGAGCTCTGTGGAGAGATATGATCCAAGAACTAACACCTGGACGATGGTTGCACCCATGAATATGAGACGGAGCTTGCTAAATGTTGCTGTGCTTGATGGTCAGAATCATTTCCTTAATTTTATCTCTCCCTTAATTCTAAAATATTATGACTTTGGATGAGATTTTTAGTTCAGGTTATAAACAGAGAGGCGTACGCCGTTATGAATGTGTGTGGGTAATGAGGATGGAGAAGAGGGTTTTAGACAAGTTAAATGTCAATCTGAAGATGCAATAACAGAAAGTGTCAGAGATCTTTGTAAAGAATTTGAAAAGCACCCTCAAGTGAATGTTCATGGTCACCTGAGACACTTTCCTCATGAGCGACATTGGACCATCTCTGTCCACCCAGTTGTAAACAATTTTAGATCTGTTATAGTTACCAGTAGTCTACTAACTATGAATCTTTGCGGTTATTCATTCACGTGTTTATTTGGAAAACTGTTTCAGCCAAATTTATGGAGCTTTAGAGGGACTCCAATATGGCAGCTGTAAATTTTCTGGAGGGGGGCATGCTCCCTGACACCCCTAGCAGTGAGCATTTCCGGGCCACGAAACTTGCTTCATCTTGTTCTGAAGTCTGGCTACAGCCCTGTAAATGGGTACTGGCAAATTTCATTCTAGGAGTAACCCTACCATGGACTACCTCCAATCCAGGAAGGAGTAAACATATTTTATTTGATGTTAAACTGAATCCACCGAAAAGATGCAGTGGCGTAAACATAGACCCATCTTTTTACCTCTTGCCGAGCTTCTCGGATTATGATTTTGTTGATCAATATTAAACATTTTTCTTGATAGGAAACATGTATGCAGTTGGAGGGTGTGATGAAAGCAACTTCCGGCTAAACAGTGTGGAACGTTACAACCCCTCTACAAACACATGGACTTTCACAGCACCCATGACAACTTGTCGTAGCAGCCCCTGTGTGTTGACATGCCGTGCACTTTATGTGATTGGTGGAGTGAGTTATGTTGGGATGTCACTCAACAGCGGGGAGTATCTTGATCCTGTGACAAACACATGGCGGCCAATTGCACCAATGCACGACAAGCGTGCAAGTGCATCTGGGGCAGCTTCAAATGGAAAAATCTACGTCATTGGTGAGTTACATGAAGTACACGTATTTCTGCATACTCTTTACTAGGCCAACACTAAAATCTGATTTCTCTGACATAAAATGGCTTGCAGTATTGCTACTTGCCTCTTAGATTAAGGATACTTGATAGTTGTAAGTTAAATTCTCAAGCATATTGAAGGCAAAAGGAATACCTATTATGTACAAAAATGTAAAGGAATTTGATCGCAACTTGGCACATATTTTAAATTTATTAGGTTAAAACTCTTTTAAATTGTGCTTTTACTTCATAGGTGGCTGGGATGGCTCACTCCATCTAAACAGCGGTGAAGTTTATGAGCCTGAAATTGACCAATGGTCCATGATTGTACCTGCCAGCACTGCCAGATGGGATGCTGGGATAGCTGTGGAGAGTGATAAAATCTACATCGTGGGGGGATGTGACAGGAATGCCCTTTGTACCTTAGAAACTGAGTGCTATGATCCTGAGAAAAACAAGTGGAGTAAAGTTGCGTCGTTACCAGTAGCAACACATGGCCTGAAATGTTGTACCATCCAGCTTCCACATAAATTTGCTTAGCTATTTCAGCATGTACAATCCTTTTATTAGTAGGCTCGGGCAAGCACCATGTGAGGTACTGTAATGTATCATAGAAGACATTGCAATGAATCCATTGCAAGCTCTTTGCTGTAAACAGGCCTTTGCATAACCCATCATCTGACCAACTTGGATATTAATATTTTGGATGAAAAAACAATTTTTAATAGTAAATGGCTAATTTTGACAATTTTGATTCCGCAGATATCTACATGTAAAAGTAGTTTTAAAATTTTAGAAATTAAGAAGATATGCAACAAAAGAAATTGATGGTGGCAAACTTTGCCAACCAGAGTACAAATTCTTGACATTTTTTTTAAAAAAATTGTAGTGATCAAATAATTATAGTGATCTTATAAAGTTATGATCACCATCATGCTCTTTTGATTTCTAACTGAATTTTGTTCTATTATGTGAAAAGGCCTGTAAAAGCACAAAGAATTCCTTATTATGCTTCCCCAAGGAAGTACAGTAGAATATAAGAAAATATTTTATGATATGTTAGATATGACGAACACAAACAGTGGAATGAAGAGTGTGTAAGTTTTCCTGCAAAGCTGTCAGATAATACATTCCAGACTACGACATGTACATGTAGTTTAATGTCCATGCAGGACTTCGTTCTTTTTTTAATAATAAGTTACACTGCACTGACAGTGTTTTATGACTTCTATCAAATTTTTAACACCCTAAATCAGTGTGATTTTTCAAAAACCATAAGAGTATTTTCATTTACGGTAATTATTAAGACTAATATATAAGTTCTCCTGCGTGATAACCTTACTACCAAAACGTGGTTTAAGACTTAAAAGTAAGGATGGTCTAGACAGGAGAATCTTGAGATGGATGACAACCACCTCATTTGTCACAATGCTTTTTCAAGTGTTATGTAAATAGTTTCAAAGAGAAACAACTCAGATAGAAGATAGAATCAAGAGTAAAAGAGTTTAATATCACTCATATAGACCTTATATTTCTCAAGGTTATTATTAGGTCACACTCAGCTACGGAAATCCTAGGAGGGCCTAGAAATAGACACAACCCCTAACAGGTGCACCTAAGAAGTTCCAAGATCCAGTGTTGTTGGCATGACTTGAAATTATCTTTACCCCTTTTGTGAAACAACACAAATTATCTCCTGTCATATTTTCTTTTTTTTGACTCAGTGTCCTAAAAGGTACCTCGAAAGCTTCAGCATTGGACCTTTCCAGGCTGAACACCTTATGAGGTATCAAGACTGCTTTTCAAATCCCTAAAAGTTATGATGAGTGACCCCATCCATGTTATAATGGAGTTCCCACCCCCCTCCAGGTTAATTCCCCTACCCTTGATCCTCTCTTCGTAGTACTTAGTAAATAAGGCTAGAAACAAACTTCTGGGGTGATCCTTGTATGTGAATTTCACTTACTGGTAGTTTTCATTTTTCTTTATGGACAAAATGTATCAGAAACTCAATAAGGGGGAAAATGTCCCCCCCCCCCCCCCGACTTGTTTTCTGTTATAACATGCATGTATAAATAGTCAACTCGTCTCCAGGGTCTTTTCAACTATTTTCAAAATGGCGGCTCTTCGGGAAGGGAAGACCCCGGGGACGAGATTGTGCGGGAGCTTCCCGCGCGGCGTTCGTAGAGGCTCGTCACGCAATATTTCCTCCTCGAACGGGGTTGAAGGAATGCGTGACGAGACCAAACAAAAAATAGATGTAAAGGAAGGAAAAAGCCATCGACCTATTTTATATAAACGACCACTTACTAATGTGTTGGCGATGTAAATATAAAAAGCGCTTTTTCTATTCCTTAGAAGATAAATACAATTAAATATAACGTTCTGAATAAGACTACTTGTCTATTCTAGTTGTATGGCAATTTGGCATGATGCCCAATCATTCCTGTTCATTCCAAGAGTCTTCTATGCTCTTCTTCCTTGTCAGACTTGAAGCAGTAATAAGCTACTTGAGAGACAGCGAAAAACACGATTAACACAAGAGTACCTGCAGCGAACGAACGGAACGCATTCACCGCACCCATTGCATCAATGAAAAAGCCGCACAGACCAGTTCCTATTCCACATCCCACTCCGAGAAACAAGCTGTTTACGCCTCCTGCAAACACGAACAAATGTTGCACGGTTATCGAGATAAGGGACATGAAAAGGAATTCCCAAATTGTACAAACAACAGCAAGCAAGTACCATTTTGCATCAGAGAATTACTCTAGCACAATTCGTATCACATCCTCGGCTACTTAAGGCAGTGCTGAAAACTAGCGGGAAAAAACACTGGGGGACGACCTCAATTTTTTTTGCGCCGCACGCCCCTCGGGGCTAGACTTTTTTCTTATTCCCCTTTTTCGCGCTGGAACAGGCCAAGAGGGGTCTGAAATCTACCGCGAAATATTCCAAAATAGTCGCTCTACAATATATTACCCTGCTAACAGGCTCCCGGCGAGGCGGAAAAAAAATTCGGCGATCGAAAGCGTGATTCCGTGAGCGAAGCGAGTGGGAGTCGGAGCATGAATCCGCTCTCGGCTCGTCCCGCTCACCCTAGACTGCACTCGGCTAGCGCTAACTCGCTCTGAAACCAACCAGGAGCCTGTTCGCAGGCTATCAATATATTTGGAGCTAAAGCATAACTCCCGATACTATTTGCGGTCTTATTTCAGCCAACCGACTGTATATTCATACTGTAAGTACTTCTTCTATTTACGCGCGGACTACAATGATGCCTCCTCGGGTTTTGGCCTCTGAGACAAAACCCTGCGGGGGCAATTATAGTATATAAGGAAACTGTTCTCAAGTTTAGGTTTGTAACACAAATGGAGTGAAATTAAGTTACTTAAAATCGCCTTAAATGACTAATGCGGTCTGGTTTTTTTTCTGCCAAAGTCGCCTTAAGTTACGCCGACGGTCCCAGAGAATACCTAAGTCTATTTTACGGTACTTATTGCATACCTTGTACTGTATCCATCAAATGGCGGGGTGTAACCTCGCCGAAATAGCTGATTAGTCCGGTAAAGCCAACCACATAGGCTATGTAACCAATTGTCTCAAAAATGAGCATAAACCAAGGATTCTTCATGAAGGACATTCCCGCAAACCAACTCAGAAACAGCAGCATGGAAAACACGGTGACACCATTGTAGCCCGACCTTTTGACACAAGTTCCTGTGAGACCCAAAAACACGAGACTGACAGCGGAAGCAGTCAGTCGAGAGAAGCCGAACACCAGGGTAGCTATGGAAACGTCCATAGTCTTGGTATACCAGAACCCAAATGTCAACACAACTCCGTCGAAGCAACCGATCAAAAATGTCATAGAGATGAAGACGAAGTTTTGATATCGAGAGAAGAATTTTACCAAAGTTAATGTTTCACCATCGTCGCTCTTTTGTTCCACATTCCTTGTGTCTTCTTTAGATTCATTTCCAAACTGTGTTACGGATACAAACGCAGATGAAGCCATCAAGGAAATAACACCAAAGACAATGGCAAAGTTGTCCTGGTACTCTCCACATAGGACATAGTGGAAGTGAGTGACCAGCACGGCGGTGGTTGGTGCGGCAATCATGTGACCGATTGGACCCCAAAGCCGGATCCTACCAAATTCTCGACGATTTTCTCCAAGGTATTCTACAATTTCGGAATTGGCCAAGTTGAATGCTGGAGACGACAGAAGCTCTCCAACAAACACAATGAAGATAAATATGATAAAGACACTTTTAATGTCCCCTGGATCCTTTTCTAGAACAAGGACCTTCGTGTTGTTGGGAGGTATCTCCTGCCTTGCCAGTTGTGTAGACCCAGATGAACGTGGATATTGAAGGAGGCGAATCATATCGTAACCACTATTCATTTGTTTTTCTTCAACCTGGTTGAGATGAGATTGAAATCCAAGGGTGCGGGTAAGACGAGTACTTTGGTCTTTTGAATGCATTTTACCAGCGATGCGAGGGGTGCTCCATTGATAGCCAAAATCATCCTGTCCGTCTTGGAAGATTGGTGTGCGACGACGTACAGTTACCTGCTCGGACGATCCTATTCTCAGTTCCTCCAAGCATTTGTCGTGTGTTCTACGCGGAAGCAAAGACACTAGCGGGGTTATAGCCGTGGACAAAACGCTCATCAACAACAATGCCCGCCGAATTTTCCACTTGCTTGCCATTTTCCCAAAAATGATCGCCCCCAAGGAATACGCCACGCCCCAAACCGCTCGCAAGATACCAATTTGAGTTGGAGACAAGCCAAGCTGCTGCCAGTAAACAGGAAGGAAAAACATTTTGAAGCTGAATGATGTTTCGAAGAAGAAGTAAAACAGACCCAGGGCGATGCCAGTTTTGTGCTTCGAACAGAATGTGGAAACATTGTTTGAATTTTTTTCTGAGGGCTCTTGTGAAAGAGTACCTGCCATCTGTGTCCAGCACTGCCGCAATCAGTTTCCCGTTACTCGATGTATTTCTGTGACAAAATAAACGTCTCGTCGTTTGATAGGGGATCAAGAATTATCGTTTGATTATTTGACGTCCTTTCTTGGCATTTGTTAATAAAGATATTCATTCTTTCCATTTAGAAACTATCAAAAATACGGCGTATTAGTAGACTACCTAGCCTATGGGCAACAATTCGCGGAAAAAGGCGAGAAGTCTTTTGTTTCATTTTCTTAGATGATTTTCAGTTGTGGCTTTACGATTATTTTAAGAATAAAGCCAGAAGCTGAGATTTCGAAAAGAATATAATTTTGTGAGTTTAAAATTTTCAAAACACACTTTATATGTTTTAACTAAGCCGTAAAATAAAAATTCTTCCTCTCTCAAAACGGCAAAACTTGCTAAACAAAAACAACAAAATCACCACTAATCGCGTGTTCTATACTAATGATATTTCTGTCAAAAGGTATGTGCTGTTCTCTACTATAGCTGTGTATGTCATGCCAGGCTTTGTTCTCTGTAGTCTGGCTCCGAAATAACTTCATCAAAAACTGAAATGTCATACTGTATTTTAGAACATTCACAGGATTGCGCTTGGCCCGGAAACTGACAGTTCTAGTGTAAATCAGTCTTTTAAGGCGATCCTAGCACATAAACGTCACGTTCTGTCAAGAAATTTGTTATGGAAAATATGCCCTATTGTTCACGAGTGTTTTCGCATCAAAGCATGAATTTCACAGAAATACTTCGAAGGTGTTCCGTAAATCTATTTTTCTAATATATAGTTGAAGAATGATTCGCTTCGATTCATTTTCAATGCTCTTAACATACTAAGGAATACTACTTACGCGTTAGAAAGGTTAATATTGCTTGGTGCAATTTCGGAGTCAAGCTGCTGTTCAACAAGACTAGATGACAAGCTTCAAGACTGAACCTGTAAAAAGGTCACACCCACAGGTAGATGAAACTGGTGAAACCTTTATACGTTCACCCCTAATTCAAACAAACCTCGCCAGGGTAAAAAAAACCAATTATTTCTCAGGGTGCTTGACGGATATCTAAAAAAATCCGGTTCCCTCTAGAGTTCAGAGCTTTGGCTCTAGCACTCCGTTAATAAACTAATTACAACACAAAAGAACTACTGTTTTTAGTACAAATAAATTAACATAATAAAGTTACAAAGTAACAGAATTAAAGTAACATTGACATATCCTCTTTATCAGCCATCAAACATTTTCGCTCGCACGCGATTGATCTAAATGCGACACGTGAATGACGCAGCTAAAATATTCGGGAATATTGGAATGTGTAGGAGAGTCTAGTGAAGTTATCACGTTATCAACGACAAACCTAATTCTTTATATTAAGTTGCAATTGTACTGTCAATCCATGCAGCTAATGGAGGCGAGATGAAAAGAAACCCATTATTATTCCGGGACATTTTGTCACCCGAACTTAATAAACGCCTCAGACAATGCTGTTTCCCGAAATTTCCAAAATTTCGACATTTTTTCGATAGCAAAAACAGGCAATATCCAGAAGCTACCACTGTACTCAGAAACGAAAATAATAGTTCCGCAGGCAACTCTATTGCCAGGGTGGAATTTGAAACAGCTGGGGCCTAGTCCTATGACGTTCGAGCGTTCCAGAGTAATTGCAACCCTTTCTTAACTTCTCTTGTTGCAAAGACGGGTGGATGAAGTGCGCCTTTGCGCACTCGCCGATCCTTTAATTTGTTACAAGTACATTATGCTTTTCTCTCATAATAATGAAATCCAAAGAGGTCTCCGTCGACCCTTTGTCCTCGTTCTGTATAGTTGTGGGTCGGAGTATGAGTTTTCATTGAATTTAGACAGTCTCGTCTTCTTTCGTTACTGTACAAGCTTGACGAAAGGAGCGACTCTTGAGAGTTCCGCTTTAGGCTTGATTTTCATTGGTTTGAAAAACAATGGAAAATTCTATTGAGGACATGTCATACTCGTCCCTAGTGCTACTATAAAAGAAAATTAACGGAGGGTCTAGGGACGAGAATGAGCACCAGCTGGAAAGGCTTGTTCGAAACTGAATGGGTTTACGCTAACCAAGCATTAAAGTTTTCAGAAGCAAAATATTTTCTGCCAGCTAGGCATACTCAGTTTCATTAGCCTAACTTCCAGTCGAATAAAACAACGTAATATGACAAGAAATTTCCTCTTTACGGCCATAGTAGAACTTGGTTAGCCAAGTCTCTTTCTTGTCTGGCGTACTCGTTATTCGGCTTGGATGCAGCCTCGCATCACTAGCTGGGCAGATTAACATACGTTCTTATTTTTAATGTGCCTAAATTCGAAATGAATTATAAGCACTTTCAGACAGGTAAACAAGTAAATCTTCAGTAAAGTTAGTTGTGCGACGTTTCGTGAACTTGAAACATGACTTTTCCTGAGGCATGTTTCGCGAACTTTCAACACGATTGAAGAGAAAACTATGCCACAAAAGGGATGCGGCGTAAGGAAAATATTGAACATGAACAAAACACATCGCCAATGATTGCCAACGAACATAGATGTTTCAAAGTTGCTGTCAAAGTTTCAATCACAAAAAAACGTGACTAAAAACGAGACCATTCTAAGCAAACAACTTCTCTAGTAAATTCAAAGCTTTGCCTACATGCCGTCCACTTGTGTTCAGGCTCCTCTCGGCAATGAGACTCTCGTGACTTAAGTGAAAACGTTTTTTTTAATACAGGTGTATTCAAGTGGCTGTTCTTTCAAGAAAATGGCAAAAATTTAGGAGAAGAGAACTGGAATACAAAAAAAGTTGCTGTCAAAACATATATTGTAAAATCCTAGCCAGACTTTCTTCGGGTCAGGCGGAAGGATTCGGAAACGGCACATTGTTGACATTAAGTCACATCACGATGGTAAGAAATTCAGTTCGGTCTCGTAGCCTGCAGAGATCAAAAAGTTATACGTTCGTATCTAAGAAGATCGTCTATATAGACCTTATCACGGTTTTTGGAAGCCATCTTGAAGGGTACGCAACACGCATAAGAAATTACTGTGGTTTTTATGAGAATGCCACAGTGACAAATAATATTCTGAATATTGTATTGAACAGTTAAGAAAAGCCGGACTGCAATAACGAAATTTGAAGGATGTAGCCGTGCCATAAAAGCGCATTGCAGTCACCTACACGTTTGCGGAGCCCGCAAGAGAACTAGTGTGAAACTGGCACCGTGAAAGTGTATAAATTCAGTGTTATCAATGGGCCATCATGGTCCCAGTAGGTCCTGGCAAATTTGGTGGTAACAGTTGATATTATTAACATAATACTAGCCTTTAACTTGTTTTCGTACGGCTGATCACAATCTAGTTGAGTAGAATCGAAACAAATAAAGGAGTTTACCTGTAATTCTTTGTCTCCTGTAGACGGTTGTGACAGCGCTTCCTAAACGCCAAGTCTAAACGGATGTTAGCCTAATTCAGTAAATATGATAAAGAATGAACTATGTAGTTTCAAGACCGAAAGTGGAAAACTTTTGATATAAATATTTTAGTATATACCACACAAGCGAACAGTTTTTTTTTTCTGTGCAGTCTGATTGGCTAGCTCGGAGGTGAATAGCAAGTACTACCACCTCCGAGCCAACGAAAAAAACAAAATACCCTCCCGTATCGCTTCGGTTACCAAGGAGCAAATTTTAACTGTATTTAATGGTAAGTTGATTAACCTTTCCGAACTCAAAATTTACAAAAACGCGCGCGAAAGAACATCGCCCAGCGAAAATTTTCCTTTTTTTATTGTGTCCGTATGCTATATATAGTATTAATAGAAATAAATTAAATTTGGGATCGGCTGATTATTTAGCTTGTGTGGTATATTCATATTCAGCTTGTGTGGTATATACTAAGTGAAAACCGTTTTTTTTAACAATTATTCACCTTAGTGTCGGTGAAAGTGGTGGATATTTACCACACCCCTATGTGAATGTCAACCACTTTTCACCTCCACTTCGGCGTATAATTGTTTAAAAAAAAAACGTTTTTCACTTTTCGGAAAATGATATGTCTTGACCAATGGCAACGGTGTCAAAGCCTGACAGTTTCATGTCATACAAGCGTTTTTGTTTTCTCCAAAGTAGAGGGCATCAAAATTGAAAGGAATGTGATTTTTTTCCGCCTTCACTCTCTTTTCTTCCTTTTGAACTCTTCCAGGGCCGCGCAGTAATTTTTTGTGTGTATGTGTGTGTGTGTTGTGTGTGAGAATGGGGGAAGAGGGCTTATGACGCATGTCTAACTACGGAGACCCCCAAAAATCGCGAAATGGAAGCCGGAATCAAAAATGTAGAAAAAAACGACAAACGGGACGCTGCACGCTGATTACAAACTTCCAGCGCTTATAAACTAAGCTAAACTAAGTAAGTGACTCCGCTAGCTATTTCGAACTCTCAGGAGAAACGAAATTACAGTTAAATTTCACTGTTAAGAACTCCCAGCCAAGGGGGGGGGGAGCACTCCCATATTTAAGCTGTATGGGTATGAGTCGGTGTGGAGAGTATGGTTCTTAGACAGTTTAGTGTGGGATATCGTTTAGAACCAACCTCGTTCCCAGGGCTTTTCCCTTGAAGGTGGTTGGGGCGGGAAAAGGCCCTGGCATCGGCTGGTCACGTGTCCACCTTATACCCTGAAAATGATCAATTTCAGTTTTTTTCCTTGCTCTGCGGTACTGTGATCAAGGTATATGCCAGTTAGGTGCGAAGCTTTTTGCTGAGGAATCCTTT
>OMLO01001395.1_pt1 | contig 18569 bp, 15 predicted proteins | sample 1674811 | NCBI WGS metagenome assembly OMLO01 (sample SAMN06265003, study PRJEB25207) | coral metagenome | isolation source: Coral host | place: Mexico:La Bocana,Puerto Morelos, Mexico | collected 2008-11-13 | reverse complement strand
ACACAAGCTGAGGGAGTGTTTTTCGTCTTGTAAATGGATCAGCTTTTTGCTCCTCGTTCATCATTTCTTCCTGTTTTAAAAGTAAAGAACAATTTAAAATAAACTTAAGGCACGTCGCAATACAAGAACTTTGCTTGTGCCTTAGAACTGCTACTTATAGATTTCTAGACATTGAATAAAATCAATCTATGTCATTGAGCCAGGGTAAGGTCCGTGCTACAGAATATTACCGATACCGGAACAAGTCAGTTCAATTAAAGAACTTATTATAATGTCTGCTTTAAAACTCTGCCAAGAAGTTAATGCGTCTGCACGATCCATCCTCGGTGAACGCGCGAGTCAAAGTTAAAAATCTAGTTTCGTGTTTCAGATCACTCTCGTGGTAGTCGAATAAAAATTGTCCTCTACACAAGAACTGAAGGAGGAAGATATTAATTTTACTTTAATTTACTTAACAACAAACTGCTTTCTTTAGTAGACTGTTTTGAACACAGCAACACGCTGTTGCAACTGCAGCAACTGTTTCGTGAGACATTAAGAGTCTATCTTAGCGGCCCTCATTGCAGGATTTGGAACGCTAAGGGGCCAATCAGAATTGTCCTTTTCCTGGCAGACCGAGTCCCCCGCTTTGCTCACGAAAGTTGCTGTAATGACTAAGTTTTGCAACAATTACTAACGCGTGGATGAAGTCTGGGAATGGATTATAAGAATCATACAATCTCCATCTGCTAAGTCAGCAAAGACTCGCTTACAAAAACGGTAAAAACAAAGAAAATAGTTAAACTTACTGCGGCAGCTTTCTCCGCCTCGACAATATTCCTCTTTCTGTTCCGCTCATTGATGTAACTGTAGAACGTTGAAAATACAACAGTCAACAGTATTGAGTCGTCTATATCTACAGGTGATTTCTCCTTTAAATAAAACCATACATCATTAAGCAAGTAATGATGAGAATTAAGAAAAAAATAGGTCCGCAACGCGTACATATGTGGCTTACGACACTAGAGCACGTGACAGGCACTAGACTCTCGTGGACAAATAAACAAATAAATTCGATCTGCCATAAGGTTGCTGAACACTTCGTGTGCAGTAGGGTGTATTGGCTTGGTTGGTGCAGAATAGCCTGTGTAAGAACGAGAAAGCTTTTTCTGCATTCTGGCCTCGCTTGCCCATTCGCCCCCTCTCCGTCGACTATGTGCTGTCGCCCCAATTTCAGCGCGACCAGCTGGCGAGAAACTCTTCGTTAAAGGAAATCTTGTTATCCAGACTAATCTTGAAACCTACACTAAAAATAATGAAAGATAGAAAATTAAACAGGGTGGCACTGAGCTGCCATTTTCCACGCACCTTATAGCACTTAGGTTCTTTGATCGCACTTTGTCCAGATGTTGAGCTTTCTCTTCCAGATCCTCCAGCTCACTGCGAATTTTTTCTGCTTCTTCCAGATTTCCTTTTTGTTCTGCTACTTCCTATAAACAAATATAACTCGTCAAGAGATAACAAGTTTATGAAGCGTCCAAATTGTCTACACAACTGGAGCATACTACGGTGTCCATGGCAACAGGTCTCTTCCTAAGGTACGCCGGAATGGGACGAATGTGGATTGCAAGTCACTTTCCGACTGTCTTTTTAGCACCAATTTTCACTTCTGGGTAACGAGAGAGACTGTGAGAGTAGAGTCCTCTGTCCAATAACACAACACAGAGCTTGAGACTAATGTAAGCCAAGAAGTCACCCCTCAATTCGTTTCAATCAAAAATAAATTTGGCATTTGTGATTACAAATGCAAAAGCTGAACGCAGTCAGAACGACAAAAACATCGATATTTTAGATTCTCGATTCCAAATCTTGTGATCTAGAGGCACAGAAAAACACTGAACAAAAACCGGACCAACAAAAACTTTGGTTTGTTAAAAATTGTCTTGTACAGCAAAATCTTACATGTACATGCCAAAAGGTAGTGGACATGTGTGTCTTGAGCCCCACACTGACTCCAACTAAGACTCAGACACAGACGAGTCTTCAAAACAAGCTATTACATCACAGAGCCTTTCTACAAAAGTGTATGTGTAATACAAAGTTGCCTTACTAACCTTTGATCGCATTAAATTATTCTTCTTCTGAGCATAATTAAATGGTGTTTTTCGAAACTTTTGCTTCTCTGCTACAATCTGTACAATGGTAAAAAATAAACTATTGACCTTAAAAAAAAAAACAGTATTACATGACCCACAATTGCATATAATATTCTCCAGGATATATAAATAGTACATGTTGTATTTTTGTAGTTAAGTAAAAAATGTCTGGGATAGTCAGGAAAGAAATGTAATCTCTGATTGATATTTACATAAAACCTGGCTTCCATTGTTCACATACCTTGTCAACATCATCCTCATTGTACATGTAATGCCGTGCGTCATTAAACTGTGAAGCCTTATTGTCCACTTCATCAAGTGTTGGTAGAGGAATACCATGAGATTCACACTGTCCCAAAAACAAAACTACACCAGTCAAATAGTGATTAACATTAAGATTTTCTCACCCAATCACCACATTAAATAATGCACCAAGGTGCCAAGAATTAAGACGATCTACAGGATTGGGGTAATTTTCTTCAGTTTCCATTTAAAGAAAGAAATTCTCTCATTTACTATATGGCAAGGTAAAAATGAGGTAAATCCGAATAATTATTCAGAATGATTCTTTCTCGGTCAGCCATAAACTGTTTTCTTTTTGTTTAGAGTGTCATATAATAAACTACAGTACTTACTAAGCAAGTTGTTTGAGCCTAACTGAGGAATATAGACCCATGGTTGTTCTTGTATGGACCGTGCTGCATTTGTTCGGTATTACCATAACCATGGGCCAATATTCCCTGCCAGTATCACTCTTGCATTTGTTTGGTAAGAGATTATTCTAACCGTAAGAGATGTTCAGAAACTGCTAAATAACGAGAGTTCATATGTATTGATCATGGTGCTAAAAAAAATCCACATCCATACCTCTTCTTTCCATCTACTAAATTCTGTTTCTGTGAATCTCTGGTTTGACACAAACTCCAGTCTAAACACTCTTTCCTGATTGCCGTGTCTAATAAAAGACAAAGATAGAAAATATATACCAGTTATGCAATACTTTTCGAGTGGTATACCTTGGAATATCCGAAAAGTCACTCACACACAAGCCTTGAGATGATGAGATGAGCAGCCTGTGTATGCCATTAAAATACAAGTGACAAGTGGGATATTCTAGGATAGACTCCCGAGTGTCCTTCTCGCAGCAAATAGCTCATGGCTCATAACCTTTCTATTGATATACAGTTTGTAGGGGATTCCTTGAAAACAGGGCACATATGAATTTTTCTCTGGAGGACACCAGTGAAGGTTTGGACTAACCTTATTATTATCAAAGACTATAGTGAGTTTGTTGCCAAGAAGTCCTCTTGAACTACTTTAACTGTACAGTACAGTGTATGTGTAACAACTTTTTAACTGACATACTTCAACTTTAATCCCTTATTGGTTTTTGTAGTCCCTAAAGAGTACACTTTGGCTGTTTCCACAACATCTCTTATTTCAGCAACCTATAATAAATTATATAGACAAATTATATGATATTAAAGTGTCTTGGTCCTATGACAAATGATAAAATTTTTGGGAGAGCTTAACATGATGTCTAGTTCATAAGAGAATCCTGTTTTATAACCATACATACATGTAAACAGGAAGTTGTTTCTTTATGCTTATAAACCAAAACCAAAGCTACTTGCTGGTATACATGTATATTCCATGATCACTTTGGAGGGAAAAGGGTACACGTATAGTATACAGTACAAGTAGAAAGGCAAATTGTTCATCAAAATGACAAAGACAAATAGCAGTAACTAGTACTATATGAACATTAACAATAAAAGTGTTGTGAGTAACTTTATTTGTAATTTGCATATGTCACTGTAGAGTAATATTTTGTAAGTAATTATTATTGTGTGAATGCTAATTAATAATAATAATAATAATAAATAAAAAAAATAAATAAAATTAAAAAAAAATTAACAATAAAACCCTCACCCTATATACAGGTCGAGCATCATGACTTCCAATGCCAACACGGACATAACATCCAGCTACTATCTTGGCAAAGAATGGCATGTGTACCCATCTGAAAATTACAAGTAACAACACCAGGTTATTATTTATTAACACTAATCACTGCACACATTGTCAGAACTGTATACTAAGAAAAATTACAAGGAGGCCAAAGGTTTCCTTCCATGAAATCCAGGGTGCCAACACTTTATGTTACAGTACATCACCAAAAAATATGTTTTTCCAGTTGTCCAAGGGCAAATGATAGTTGCCTGTGGTACCTGACACTCCCATAGGACAGCGCTGATTATATATATTACACAATTACTTGTAGCTGATTAGCTTCTCTTACACCGGTTTGGGGCTGATAATTAATTTAATTAATTTAATTTTCTTCAAGATCTCTTGAAACTACATGAAACATCTCAAAAAAAGATCATAATTAAACTACAAATTGTATAACAGGCACCCCACTGTGACACAACTGTTACTGACAGCGTTTTCAGTGCAATACTTAAACAAGAATCCATTTTTTACCTTTCAAGCTTGTGTCGTGATACTCTTATTCTTTCCAGATCATCAACTGATGCCACTCTTTGGGGCTCCTCATCACCTTGTCTGGAACACGAAAAAAAAAAGAATTCTCAGAATGACATGTAACATGAATGAACTTGTACATGTAGTGTTAACAACACTCTACTTTATACAAATATACATCTTGAACCGGATACTAGTATGCATTGTTGAACACTATTGTAAGTACTTTCAATTCCACCCTTAAGAAAGTAGAGATGGTAGCCCCATTGAAGAGGCCAGGCCAATCCAATCAATAACATTTGTCTGCCAAAACATTCAATATCATTGGTAGGTAAGTAAAAGGTGAAGTCTGTATACAACCCATTTATACACCTGGATGGAGAGAGGCACTGTGAGAGTTAAGAGTCTTGCCAAAGAGTCTCGCCAAAGAACACAACACACTCTCCCACATCTATTACTGGCAGAACTACTGATAATTTAAAACACTTTTTTATTTACTTACTCTTCATCAGACTCTCGGAATGATCCTTCCCCTGAACTTGATTTACTTTCTTCTTGTTCATCATCATCCTCATCGTCTGTAAAAACATCACTAGCTTTCAACTGCGGCTCTTTCTGCTCTGCCAATGATTCTGCCACTTTTTTCTCCTTCTTCTCTGATCTTTTGGCTTTTAAATCATCCAAGGCCTTGGCCTTCTTCTCCTCTACATGCTTTTTTCGCTCCTTTTTCCTCAGAGCTATACCCTCTTTCTCAAGATTTGCTTTTTCTTTTTCACGCTTCTTTTTCTTCTCTTTTTTTTTAGCAAGCCGCAGTGTCCTTTCAATTTCAAATCTAGTTTTCAGAGCTTCCCTTTTCTCAACACGGTTGAAAATTTCTTGTTCTCGTTCTTTTTCTGTCATTCGTTCAAGTCTTTCCCTATCTGCTTCATCTCCCATTAAGTTATCATCCCAGCCATCATGATATTGTTCATCTTCTTCGTCTTCTGAGGATGATGATGATGATGAGGACTCTATTTAAAATAAGAAAGAATAGAGGGGCTAACTGTCAGTAGCTTTCAATGATTAATTCAAAGGAAACTCTCACGCAATGGTTTCATGTTTTACTGCTGCCAATCATCTTAGCCAGCCTCTCATAAAACAGAAATTTACTCCAACCAGTAAAAAAGGCCAAGTTTGTGGGCTGCGATTAGTAGACTGTGTTTTTTTTTCAATTGGAATTTTTTTTCAAGTTGGTTGTCTGTGTAATATAATTTACAGCAGCCAAAATGATCTTTAGAACATTCAAGGATCTCCAAGGATATAAAGGATTTTCAAGGATCACTAATGATTTTAAGGATCTTCAAGGATCTTGAGTTTCCTGTAGCAACACCAGTTAATATTTGCTAAGATTCTTGTAACATTGTTACGTCCAACTGTAATCCTCAAAGAAACTTCATTGTTCACAGACCCTTGTTTACCAACATCTTTGCCTAGGCTTTGAAGATCTTTTGAGATCTTTAGAAATGCTTGGACATTTGCAAAGCAGGGATGGATCAGTGGTGAGACCGTTTACTTAACCTCCTACATGTTCATGTACCAATGTGGTCTAGTTTGATTCTGGCCCGGTGCGAAATGTGGGTTGAGTTTGTTTTCGATTCTTGCCTTGATCCAGGGATTGTTTTCTGGGTTCTCCAGTTATCCCCCACCACAAAAACAAACATCTCCAAATACTAATTTGACCAGAATGTAGGATCCGCATGAAAACCAGCTAAGGTTGATGTTGCTTGTTCTCTAAATATTGTAATTTAGCATTTTAAAAGGTTGGTTCCTAATGATCATTATTTTGTACTACAAGTAACTTGTGACGGTGATAAAACTTCTACATGTAGGTAAACAGAAATACCCACCACCAGATGATGTTTCACCACTTTCTTCTGAGGAAGAACCAGACGAGGAAGCCTTCTTTGCCCCTTTTTTCTTTTCCTTAGCTTTAGCAGCTTTACCTTTGCTATTTTCAGAATCCATTGTCCACTACAAAAAGAACACAAAGTGGTTTATATGAGACTTTGAAACTCATAGTTTATACTGTTAACTTAGACCTCTCCGCAACCTCGTTTCCAGGGTTCTGCCTTTCACGTCATTGGGAGAAAGACCCTGGTTGTGGTTGGTCATGTGACCACCCAGAATCTGTGTGGTAAAAACATCTTTTGCTGATGACGAAGCTGCATCATTCCCGTCATCTCCAAAATATAGAGGACTATCATTCACAAAGAAATTTGGCAGCTGAATAGAGCAGACCTTGCAACGGTTAACACATGTAAAATGTCACATACCAAATCAAAGTGAAACCAGTGGATCAGTCTCATGAATCTTTGAATTCACACAGCTGATTAGCTGAGTATTCTGTCTTGCAGTTGGTTTACAGCGAAGCAAAATGATTTACTAGCACATTTTTTTTTTAATTCAAAATCAACCACCCACCCACCCCTAAGTAAAAAGGAAAAAAAACACTTTTGTTGTACACCAATATACTGCTGTACATTAGTTTTTGCAACCATCTACATTCTCTTTAATCAAATTAATAATTGGTGTCACCTTCTGTCTTGCCCAAGCCCCCTAGGCTAAGTAAAACAAGTTTAGCATTCTGACGAAGGAAGAGGTTGGGTTGAAAACTCACATTTACTTACACAAAAAGTATGGGTTACCCCACCAAGCTTTGCCAAAAAATAGCAAGACCAAAGCTGTTCTGTTAAATATACTTCATGCAAGCCATAACAAAGCCTCTGGGGTTGAACATAAAGAGCGTGTTCGGGAATAATCTTACGCGTGCTTCGCAATGCTTTGCAAATCGTCGACGTCACGCACGAATAACAGGGTGTTAGAAACAAGAAGAAACGATTTGTTGAATCCTTGAAGTCTTTACCTCATCATCACTTCCCTCTGAAGAGTCTAAGTCGCTGTCTGAATCTCCTGATCGCTGCGGCTTGGAATTATCTTGCGCTTGTCTGGAACGCTTGGCCAGTGACTTCAGTTCCTGTGCGTAAACAACAACTTTCAAGGTCAGTTGCTTCTTCAACTGTCAACAATAAACCTTGATATTTGTAACATCTTAGTTCACCTCTTCTAAGTCTTGTTCACTCTCGTCATCATCGCTACTCGATTCGACTGCAACTCGTTTTCGTTTACGTTTGGAATCACTGTTTTCCTTCGGTTTACCCATCTTGTGCTCTAGAACATAGAGAAGACGACCAGGTTACAAAGGAAAGAACGCCTAAATGTGTTATGGGAAAGACCAACACGGCGTGGCTACTAAGTCTGTTGTCGTACCCAGATCTTTTATTCCGAGTCAGCACTTTTCAAACAAAAAATTTTCTTCAATTTTGATTTGAAACCGAATGCCTCCATGAAAGTGACTCCCAAAATGGCCGCTACATTACCTGATTCCAACGAGGTAGATGAAAGCATACCACTTAACCATCCTACAAAGAAATCGTCTGCTCGAAAGAGCAAAATCAAGGTATACAGTGCATAGAATTATGATAACACAGTCGAGGACTAATATAGCTTGAATTACTTTTTAGCGCAACAGCTGGTTTATATAACACCAGAAGCTAGTGCTTCTGAGATTTTCCCTTGTGTAAAGTCCTGATTAAGATTTTGATTTCTTTTTTGATGCAGGGAAGTACATTGCCAACTTCGGAGACAGCTTCACCATCTTCAGCGGCAGAAAACACGACTATAGATCTAGAGCAAAGAAGCTTCTTGCTCCTAGACGAAAAGGAAAACCTCCAGGTACATCACTGTAGAGCCAGTTTTTGAATAAGCAGTAATGATTACTGAAGTCTTCATAAACTTTACACAATCGAGTTATCTCTTGTTTTATTGATCCTATTGAATTGCTCTTTGAACCCGAATATACTTAATCATGATGTTATGCAACTGTATGTAGGGTATTTCTAGCATCACAGTGTAGCATCAGATGTGGGTGTGCTGTGTGTTGTACATAGTACTGTATAGAGCACTGCTACACACAGGGCCCTTTTACTGGAAAATCAGGTCTAATATAAGAGGGCAAGCATCCGGCTACTTACCAACAGTGCATGTATCACCTTGCGTAGCTACGTGTATGAGGCCTTACAAGAGGTAAAAGGGAAACCAGACGACATGACCCTGAAAATGAGTAACACAGGAATTTCTAATCAGTGGCAAGTGAATTGAAGTACCATTAAAATTCGACAGCAGCACAAGAATCATTACAAAAGACAGCAACATTGAACCCTAATTGTATTCTCTTGTAAAATACGTAAATGTTAGAAACTTGTGTACTTTTTATTGAGTTCACTCTAAAAAAATCAACCTTATAGCAATACATGTAACTGAAAAAAAAAAAAAAAAAAAAATATAAATTTTTTTTTTTTTTTTTTAAATAACAAAAAAAAAAAAAAAAAAAAAAAAAAAATATAACAAAAAATGTAACAAAAAAAAAAAAAAAAAAAAAAATGTAACTGATATATGACTTCTTGCAAAAAATTTTAGGCAACATCAGCACATGAGAAGATGTGACATGGCAACGTGGCTAATTCCCACTTGAAGGCCTCAGCTATAGTCTAAGATCAGTTCGCCCACAAATTGTTCAGAGACCGTGTCATCTTGTTTCAGTTGGTACAAACACTACATGTAAATCAAACCCGAGAGTCAAGCTTTATTTAAAATATTGAACTCAGTGCCATGAGTTATTATGCCGTACCATTAGTTTGAACTCCCGTTGTGGCTGGTAATCATGAAGAAACAATTGAGGGTCGGCTCTACAGCCTTGACAGGAGGCAACCAGTAATTAGCTACTATCTGGAATAACCAGGCTTATTACCCACACCCTCTTTTGCTTTGTGCTTTGATTATTTTCAAGGTCATTCCTTTTTGTATCAGATTTGTGGCGAATTTGATTATCATTATTTATTGTATACATGTACATCGATCTTCTTCTCCGATAGGTGCATACAGTAGATGACTTCATAGCAAAGCTGTCATGTACTGGTGAAACAGGCATGAAAGTTGTATCAATATTTGGTAATACCGGTGATGGAAAGTCGCACACCCTTAACCACACATTCTTTGACGGCCAAGAGATATTTCCAACTTCATCATCTCAGCTTTCTTGCACAGTGGGCGTGTGGGCTGCATATGATAATGTCAATCATGCCATTGTCTTGGATACAGAGGGATTGTTAGGCATGTCTGGGAATCAGAATCAGCGAACGAGGCTGTTGCTAAAAGTCCTAGCAATATCCGACATTATTCTGTACAGAACCAGAGCTGAAAGGCTTCATACAGACATGTTCACTTTCCTTGGGGATGCCTCAGATGCATATCTAAAACATTTCACCAAGGAGCTAAAAGATGCCACTGAACGATGTCACATGGACATACCTTTGTGCAGTTTGGGGCCAGCAGTAATTATCTTTCACGAGACGCAGCATACACACTTGCTTGGAATGTCGCAGAATGAAACTAACCCATCAGGTTGGAAAGGCTTTATGAATGAAAATTTATAGTGTCTATTAATCCCAAAATTTTTGGGGGGCTGATAAAAGTCTTTCTATCGCACTGAGCAAGATTCCGCAGACTTTTTTCATTTGTTTGAAACCAAGTCTGCAAAAAACGCCCTCATTTGAAACATTACTGAGTGAAAGAACTATCAAAATTAATATGTCTGGGTCAAGCGCAATTCGTGGCATCATTCTAGGATATCATTTCTCTTGTGGTAATGGAGCAGTGGTGATCAACAATGTGCATCTCTTTGTTTATAGCAACACTTGGCAACTTACCATTCTCTGACTTTTTTTAGTTCCGCATAGTAGCCATTTAGTTAGCTTTTTCTCATGTTTTCGCTCTATTTTCATGTCTTCTTTGTAAAGTGCTAGCCGCTCTTCGTCTGCCAAGGGCTTTTCAATGTAAACCTCTTTTGGTTTGGTTTGATATGGGTCATCTTGATCACTCTTCTTCATAGTTGCTTCAGAATCGGAGCTAGAGTCAAGGCCTAATTCATGCCATTATTTTATAAAATAGAGGTTTCAACCAAATGAAAAAATTCTGCAGAATCGTGCTCAGTACAATAGAAAGAATATTTCATGTTAACTTTGTATTAACTAATATTAATTTTTTACTTCATTTTGGATCTGCAGTTTTAAGTAATGTGTGGTTTTATTTTGACAAATAATTTGCTTGTAGTACATCATGCAAGGTTTCAAATAATTTGCTTACAAGTGCATCATGCAAGCTTAATGCAGTACATGTACCTGTTGAACTGGTTATTATTAACCTGTTTCAACAAGTTTCCAGGCCACATAACTTTAGGGTTTACCGGTACTGTACTGCCAGTCACCCATACTGTAGAATCCACCTTACAATCACAAAGTTATAAAATAATGAAACAAAGCTCAGATACATGTCAGTAGTAATTTTCTTGTTGATGTCTCAAGAGAATGCTATAAATACAAACAACTTTTAGCAATTCTGTTACTCAGTGGTTGGATTTTGATGTTTCGCTGTTGGTGCAGAGTATAGGCTATTTCACCTAATAGTTATTTATCCAGCTAATGAGTTGCCATAAAAAACACCTATTTAAGGGTGCTTTTCTTTTTTATTGTTAAAAATATTTAACTTTGTTGCTTCATTAGAAACAACAAATGTGAAAAGTCCAGATGAGATTATAAAAGAGAGGTTTGCAGATGTAGGGCGAGTTCCTCAGGCATTCAGCTCTATCAAGTACTTGGGCACAAGGACTGAGTCTCCACCAACTGACTTCAAAGAACTGAAACAAACCGTGAAAGAATGTTTAGCTAACAGCTCTGTTCGTTCGTCACGCTCACCTGCCGTCATATATAAAGCCTTGATGGTAATGTTTTCTATTAATTTATTTAATGCTGAAGCAAATTATGTGTGGTTAATTTGCATGGTTATACAAACATTAACCTTTTTCATGCATAATTGCAGTTCAGTCTATAATTTGTTCTAATCAATTTCACAATGTATTTTAGTTTCTAAAGAAACCATGTATGATGATGTGGAGAAAAGAATGAAACTTTAGAACTGGGACTAAGCTTGTCTGATTTGTGCTTTGTCCCATGCACAGTTCCTGATTTTTTTTTTATGTTCACCTGTTTTAACAGCTTCTGAATGAGAAGTTTAGTGGCGGCATTGAGAGGACAATACCTAACACCTTTCCTGATGCATACTTCACCTGCCAGGCAACCTGTCTGTCATGCAAGTAAGTAACTGGCTTTAGTATTAACAAGGAGCCAATAATGAATTTGCAACCCATCCATCCCTCCAACCATGCTATTCTCTGCATGTACATGTAGCATTGGGTCTGCCCAGCTTTCTTTCAAGTTGCCAGTGGTAATTGTGAGCTTCTCACAGGCACACAGACATTCATAATTGGCTTAATTGTCCACGCCCTTTTTCATGGCCTCACACTCACATCTGGTAAATACAAGTTAAATAATTTTTATTAATTAAAAGTGGTCGTTACTTTAAGCATCTTTAATTTTAGTCGTCTCTTGAAAAGTTATCCAAAAATTTTAGAAGTGCTCTGATGCCTAGCTTTTAAAGAAATCGTCAATCCAGTAGTTTAGTGGTTAGGCGTGGTTAGTGTCACCATTAGGACATAAGGACATTAATAATTATTTTATTTAGTGTCCCCTCTGTAGGGAGATACACTAAGCATCCTTTTTCTAGCTGTTATTCTGAGTACAACTTTTTCAGTTTTGTCCCAAACTGACACGCACAATGTTAGGCTACAGGCTCTTTAAAACTTGCTTCTTTTGTTTCCATGGTTTCAGTGCACGCTGTCAAAAAAGCATGAATCATGAAAATGATGAGTCAGCCGAACATCAAAGTGAGAGCAGATGTCACTATCAAGCACAGTATGACAACAGGATATTCACTTGCAGGGTAAGTTGAGCAATAAGATTTTCCGTACTTAGTTTTTCTTAGCGCAGTAAAGGGGAAAAACGTGGAAAATTGTAATATTTCAGCCCATTTCTGAGTTATCAGTAAATTGTCCAGATCGCAGCTGTTACTTAATAGTTAAACTATTGACCTGCTAATCCCATTTAAGCCCTCCATTTTGCTTGATAATTTCCTGGCTCACATGCACTCCGTTTGAAGGTGCAGTTTAATTTAATTGACATTTAATTGCATGGCAGTGGGAGTGGCCAACTATATTTAGAAAAATGTAACCCCTTGAACCATTTGTGATGAGTCACAAACTCCCGTTTTTTTCTGTTTCTTCCTTTCTCCAAGTATAAATTCGTGTAAATCCCAGTCTCGCATTCTCAAGCAATAAGGGTCCCCTCTTTCTCGACTAGTCTCGAATTTTGCCATTGCTGTCTCAAAAAGATATGTTTTGTTTCTTGTTCATTAAACAGAGTTGTTACGAGAGAGGAAAGCAGACTGTTGTCGTCCCCAAAATGTGTTCCTCTGGTGACTCATCTTGGCTGGGCTTTGCCAAATATGCCTGGTCTGGGTAAGTGTTTAGTAAAAAAAAAATATCACGGCCGTGATGTCTGATCTTAGAAATACTTGCATACCGTCGCATCCGTGGGTTTTGCAATACATTAAACTATATGACTGGATTAATGGAAACGATGTAAATGAAAAAAATGCGTTCCTTTGCACCATGTGAGCCAAGCACTTTGTTTTTACGACTTCAAAAACAAAAGCGTAGATTGCAAAAGAGACGTCGTCATTCGAGACAGAAGCGAGAAAAAAGAAACGCTTGATTAGGACAAGACTTTCAGTAGCTCTGTTTTCATTATGGTTTGGGCCTCACGATATCTAGGGTGGACGAAATATCATTTCCATTACTTGCAGGGAAAGTCAAACACACCTAGCTGTAAGATCTTAGCGTGCTAATGTGCTTTTATGTCCCAAGAGTGTTTCTTTAGTATTTCATTTCGCTGTGGTAGTGTTTTTGTCACCGGATAGTTTGCTTAATTTGTTTTCTATTTCACATACTTCCATTCCTTATTGTTATCGTCGGTCTCACCTACTATTAGTTTCGTTCCTTGCACGCATTAATTATCAGTTTTACCAACATATGTGTTCCTAGCTTTTCTGTTCAGTGGTCTTTTTTCCTTTAGTCGCGCTTGTCGCAGTTCGCCTCAAGTCAATGATTTCTCTGGTCGTTTCGTCCTCGGACAGTCTTAAGTGTCGTAACAATTTTCAAACCACATCAGTTTTCAAATAAATTGTTTTAATTTTTCGTGGAGTTGGAAAATAACACTTCGCCTTTTAGCAGTCACACTAGCCAGGGTCTGAGCAATAGATTTCAAAGCTATTAAACGTACAGGGACTATATAACGTGATTTTCCATTTTTCTCTTATGTAGTTGTATTTTGAGAGAACTTCCTTGCTGAAGTGTGTTTTGGAAAAATTGTGTAACGATTTAAAGTTTTAATCATAAAAATTACAATTTCCTCGATTGTGACTGGTTTAAAAAACTCCTAGTTTCCACTAATTCACTTGTCAAGTTGTTATCGGACAGCTTGTTATCGGACAGTTTGTTAACGGACAGACAAAGTTGTAGTTTAAATCAACCAAACACATTCTTGGTTTCAATCATCCTAGAAACAGTGTAAAAACTTTTAATGCAAATTTTTCCTTTTCATACCTTGGAATTCTTCTTTTCTCGTAAATTGTAATTTTTATGATTAATTGGTAATAAGACTTCGTGTTGTCAAATTCGGTTTGATAAATCGGACTCCCGCTGCGCGGTCGTCCGATTTTGTTATCACTCGTATTATCAGACCGAATTGGGCTCCACTCAGTCCTATTACAATTACTTATTTTTCACTCAAGCTGAAAATCCTGCATGTTGTTTACCAGGTATGTTCTGGAATGCGCTGAATGTGGTGTCATTTACCGCAGTCGTCAGTATTGGTTTGGAAACGATGATCCAGTCAAAACTGTAGTCAGGACCGAGCTTCGTCATGTGTGGCCTGGGGTGAGATTTGGTTATTACGAGAAACTTGACATGTCTTTTTATTGTGTGGCTGGCACTACGTCGACTTCGCCTGCGTTGCCGTCGTTCCTAGGCACCTTAAGTAATAATCTTTTAAGACGATGGTCATGTATGCGAACGACTGGGGTAGTGTCTGCGTTTCTCTTGCCGAAAGTTTCGCGACGGCAACGTCGTCACCTGTTTCTTGCCCTTTTGCTCAACAAAACTCAAAGGGTTGAAGATAAATAGAGCATTCGAGAGTTGAAGAAAGGCTTGGAGAAGCAAATTAAAACAGAACTCTCTCGCCTGCTACGGCTCATGTTCAGTTTAAAACGGTCACCAGTTACGTCATACAGAATAGATTTTGAGTATCTCTGTATTGTCAGCGGTCCGAGCATGGTTGGTCGTAAGTAGCATTGTATAACACTTCCCCTGAGGAAGTATCTGGTCTGGGTGAATCATCAGATTAATTTTCCTTACATCGTGATTCCAGGACAACTTAGCTCCGCTGGATGGTGGTAACGCGGCGCGGCGACTTTTAGATAATGTTAGTTACGTCACTGAGGCGGTCAGTAGTTTGAGCAGCCCTTCCAGTAGAGCGCTGACCAATTGGATCACGGACCAAGTGGCTCCAGACTACTGGATCCCAAACTCTGAAATAACGGTGAGCTTTAAAATGAAACATATTTCATAGTTTCTGAAGCGGATCAGGATAACAACAGCAAAATCATCATCAACAACGTATTTTATTTCCAAGTTTCAAGAAATTTTGGTATTTTTAGTAAAGGGGAATCGTTATTCATGTCATTGTTGACAGTTTGCTTCATTAGCTTATGACTTATCGTAAAGAAGGCATCACGCCAGATATGAACTGACCCTGGACATTTACAACGTCTGTGATTTTGTCTCTCTTTGTGTGAAAAATTGAAGGAGGTATTTGCTTTTAAAAAATGAAGGGAATATTAGGCATTTTAAGATGACAAAGGGCTAATTAGCCCGGAGACTTTTTGTTGATTTATTTTACCGAATAAAATTGACATCGCATTATTTATACACTATGCCTTGAAAATGGTGTCACGATGACGCCGAAACGTCGGCTTTTAACGTTAATATTCGCTTGCTTATGTTTTAAGAAATCTTTATTGATCAAAAATTTTAAGTTACAAGGAAAACGTTTTTATAGTGCGTCAGTTCCATTCTGCCAACAAAATTCTCTGAAATCATCCATCTTTTGCACTCATTTCCAGGCGTGTCAGTCATGTCGTCGCCTTTTCGCCGATGGGGAGACTAAGCACCACTGTCGCGCCTGCGGAGGCGGCGTCTGCGATGCATGTTCAACCAATAAGAAACCTGTACCAGAACGAGGTTGGGGTCAGTCGCCTGTACGAGTGTGTGACAGCTGTTTTGGAAAATCGTCAACAGTTAACACTCAGCCGCAGCCTGCTTGCGATTTGAGGTACGGTTTCCTTTTAAAGTAACAGGAAATCGAACTATCGAAATTTCAACTCCCTTTCTCGAAAAAAAAAATAGATTCAGGGCTTCATGCTGGTCTGATCTTGTGAAATACAGACCCGGACTTAACCTCCTCGGGTTGACAGAAGACTGTGACTAAAATTACTAAGTTATTAATTTTTGATAACTGCAACATTTTGAACGAAGTATCTTATGTCTATAACATGGCAAAATACTTAAAATCAATTCGCTGCTGCGCCTGTTTCAGTTTTATAGGAACTGTGATCTTGATCTTGTGATCTTGAAGTTAACCGAGAGGTATCGAAAGTGAAAGGAATCAGTACACTCAAAGTATGGCAAAGGAAACCGTAAATCATCACTTAAGTTCTTAAAACAAATGAATCAGTTGTGGGAACGATTCTATACACGCCTCTGTCATTGCAAATGTTCTCTCTTTTGTTTCATTCATCAGTGCTTTGTCCGATGCACTAGACGAAGAAACGCCGCAAGAAATTGTTCAAAGTGAAGAAGATTATAACCTTTATTCTGATCAGCCGTTTGGGCCCGTAGCTGCTCGAAAAGTAACAGAAGTTGTCCAATCGGCTGTCGGCATTTTAAAAAGCGCCATGGAATATCCCAAGGAACTGATAACCGACGCGGCCAGACCTGGGTACTGGGTACCAGACTCCGACATTGTAACCTGCAGTTGTTGCAATGAAGCTTTAAAGGAAAACGATACCAAACACCATTGCCGTGCCTGTGGTATGGGCGTGTGCAGTAACTGTTCAGTAAGTAGGAGACCTGTGCCTTCCAGAGGATGGGATCATGCGGTCAGGGTTTGCGACCAATGCGCTGCGAAAAAGGGACAGCTTTAGGTGTTAAGACAGTGAGGCTTGTCGTTGACATTGTAAACTTCCACTGTTCTTCTGTATATACATAATGAAGTTATATATCGGTAATTACATAATCCAGATGAACGACCCCAAATCCGAGGAAGAAAATCTTTTCAATAGACAAATTATGCAAGACTTGTAAATTCACTTGTATGCTTTTGTAAGGTTGCGTTCATGTCTTGCGGTGTCAGCTAGCAGTGGCCGCCTCAGCTGTACAGGTTTGTGGCGCTGGAAGGCGGGAGGGGGAGATGTAATCTCGTATGTTTGCTTTATTGAAAAGTGCCGCTGGTTGATTTCGTCTTCGGGCTTCGATCTAAACACGGCTATGATCTAGAGCATGTTTTCTTGGTTTTAAAAGGGTATCAACTTTAGATTGTTATTTTTTAAAAAATCTTTAGAGAAGGTCAGGGTTCAAGAATCTTTGCGGTACACACCTTCTTGAAGTTTTCAGTGTAGTACCCCATCCGAATATTGTAATATTTCCAAAGCTAGCTGACGACTTCCGCAAGCAATTTTTAAAGAGGGTTTCATGAGGGACTGTATCGGTTTTCGGAAAAGGGTGATTCCCCAAAGCATAGTAATTTCAGTATTTGGGAACACCAAGAAGGCCGCCTTGACGACATGTGAAATACTCCACAGGCTGCTGTTACTATTGATTGATAATATATAACTATGTATGCATCAAGTAATGACGGACTTTATATCACAAATATGTTTATTAATGATAAAATTTAAAACACACTATTACTCTGTTGTCAGTTAATCAATAGCAGGCTAGTATAGCCCGCTGGCTGGCATTGATTTGCAAAAGAACGTGAAGGGAACGGAAATGAGATCGAGTGTAAGATATAAGGAGCTTGTTCCATCTCGCCGCCAGGAAAATGGAAAGGAAACGTCTGCTGCACAGGCTTAGGCTACTAAGTACTACGAGAATACGAGGTGCTTCTTTCCTTCGTGCGGGTTTTTTTTCAGTATTTCATTTTCAAAGATGAGGTCTGTGCTCTCTTAACCTGCTTTGTTTTTTTTCATAACAATATAAAGACGAAAAAATACTGTATTCTGATTGGATAATAACAAGCCAAGTTTCCCTGTAACAAGAGTCCTGTAAAGCCCCCGAAATGATCCCGACCCCGAATTGATCCCCAACCCCGAAAATGATCCCCAAATTGATCCTGAAATGATCCCGACCCCAAAATGATCCCCACATTTTCTCACGCTGACCAGGCAATTTTTGGAATGGCGTTTAAACACGGGAACGTGGATTCCTCTATAATAATAATTTTTCCAATAGGCCAGGGGTCAGGTTTACATGAGAATTAGGTTCCTCCCTGCTCACACCCTATTTACATTTGAGTGTTTTTGTTTCTTTTTCAGATAATTTTGTTACAAATTAAATATATAAACTGAAGTGTCATTATAACCGGAACGATTTTAATTTATAACTTCCAACAGAAAAGAATAGATATAGATATGAATATCAACGTTTTTAATGGTAATTTGAAGATCGCAAAATATTTTCTTAGCAACATTACAAGCTTTAAACGGAACCTCCACTATTTTAACAAGTATCGCCTAAAATGTTTAAAATGTACTTATTAGAAGATCTGAAATAAAAAAAAT
>OMLO01001394.1_pt1 | contig 18570 bp, 20 predicted proteins | sample 1674811 | NCBI WGS metagenome assembly OMLO01 (sample SAMN06265003, study PRJEB25207) | coral metagenome | isolation source: Coral host | place: Mexico:La Bocana,Puerto Morelos, Mexico | collected 2008-11-13 | reverse complement strand
CACTTCCATGATGATGGGAGGAAGGCTTAACCACTTGATGGTTGTTTTATCCAAACATGTTTTTGGGGTTCGGAGCAGCTTTGCTGCACTTTCAATTCATAGATGTAGGTAGGTAAATATACCATGCATTATGATTTGCTTCGATGGATGAGCATTCAAGGATGCCTTGATGCCACGACTGAGGCTGGGTTCCTTGGCAGCCATACAACTTCCATGCGGGCAATTTTTTCGATGAGCAAAATGGCTATTCGCCACAGGACCGGGGAGGGACAGCCCACACGCAATATATAGAATAAATATAGAAACAACTGATGTTTGCTTGGAAACATGAGATTGATTGGAGATTGTTTGGTGTAGAATCTAGTAAGAGCATGTAAGAGCTATATGACCGAAGCGCTTTTGAAGGAGAAGGTTTTTACTTACCACACATGTTGTTTCAGTCCGAGATTCAAACATGTACTGCAACCTGGATCTTCAATTTGTAGTTGACAGTCATCACAACGTTGAGGATGAGACAACTTTGGAGTTGTTGGATGCCAAATGTCTGCCGTTGCCTCAGATGAATTGCCTTTGGGAGCTTCTGAAAGAACAATTGGTTGGTTGAGGCCCATGCCCAACTGGGTCTTCTCTCCAAAGTTCCCATTGGAGGCTAGATACCTTTGGATACCTTTGAATCTGGCGTTGAAACAGCGCAGGATGCTTCAAGTTTTTGGTTGGTAGGGTTGAAAGGTGTTTCCACCATAGTAACATATGGTTTCTAAATCTTTGCTCCAAAAATGAACCCCAACAATACCCTCTTGGGAACTAAGAGCATTTTCCGCTCCCATGGTTGGGGAAGATGATTTTTCTCTTTAGGTGAGTTTTCTTTTTGTATGATCATTTATACATATACATATATACAATATTAGATGGATATCATAAGTCACAAGGTACCATGGAAATCCAGTTCCTGGCCACTCGCCGCTAGGCCTTGAAGAAGTGGACGGAACGTCAGATTGACCTCTTTGGAAAGAAGGGATTGACTTTGCAGCAACTTCGTATCAAGAATCCTGGCCAGGCACGAAGTTGTTTGGATTTTTTCGTTTCATATAGTTCCTCGCTCCATACTCAAGTGTACATAGAATCAAAAATAGTTTCCCACTGTTTACCGACATAGCCAAGATGCTGGTTGAAAGTACTAAGCAGATGTGTATACATATATATATATATATAGATGCACATTCATTTACTGTATGTGACAACATAACAATAACATATGATGATTCTGGTCGTCACTGCTGGTCACTCTGAGTGCTTGTACATCAGATGTTCGTGGATTTCTGTCATGCACCAGCCGGTCGGAAGTATTGCTAAGACTTTGCTGAGAAGATTGAAAGTTGAACGGAGGGTTGGATGGATTCAATCGATATGCCAAACATTCCCACACCATTTTATCTGTGTATATATATATTATATAAGTTGTTGAAAACCATGTGAAACAATCCTCCATGATGATAGCCATATCATTTTGCAATCGCGACTTTACATTTGGCTCAAGCACTGTTAAAAAGGTGTTTGACCGCTGTGCGTTTTCATATTAATCTCTTGGGATTGGCTGTGTTCCTTGAGATTAACTGGTTAACAGCCTCAGCATACATATACCGACACTTGTCAAATTGAGCCCTTGCCAAGTGTCAACACCGCCACCTTCGTTCTTAACCTTGAAACCCAAAAGCTTATAACGAGTTGATAGCTAGGGTCATCGTTGAGTCTTAGGTGTGAACTGTCACGCGTGTTTGCATTCGCATCAGGTGTGACACAATCGAAGCAAAGCCTGCAGTCGTCTTTAACAGGACCACCGGGTGAAGGGAGTGTTTGCATTCGTGCATCTTCCCGATTTCATATAAGGATAGTATCCGCAGTAGAAACTTGATTGAGCAATCTTTGTTGCAGTAGGCTTCGTTCGGTTGATCCTTGTTTCGAACCATTTGGTTTAGATAATCATACCACAGAGGCGGGTTTGCATACGTGCATCAGCCTATAAGACCAACATTCAAAGTGATAAAGCTGTAAAAGGCATTTTGCTTAAAAGAGTTCCTTGGGTTGTCAAAGACTAATTCTAGGTGAACCACAGCTTGAAACCACATTGCAGTTGTGAGTGGATCAAAATTTCACTTACTACAGTCATCGTTAGTGCCTCACGGTTTGCATGCGTGCTGGACATCGGTCAAGATCCCCGCCGCAAGACGTGTCGGAGGGGCATCAGCTAGCAGCAGGGTTTGACAAAATCCGTCGAGAAAGAAGAGGCGGAAGAAACTGGAGAAGGAGATATAGAACTGTGTGTTTGACTTTGTTAGAGTTCTTGATCAATTTGATTAACAGAGCTCTTTCGTATCATAGCACTGATTCACCTCGTTCATCTTCAGTTGCCTTGAGACGTAGATTGTCAGAAGTCCGACAACGCCATCAAGAGTGTTTGGACTGGCAGTTGCCTCCTCGAAGGGAACCATTGCTGCAGAGATTTGAGACCGAGGATCCTGATATAGTTGAAATTGATTCGGATTTGGTGGAGTCTGTATACAACGAGAGTGAAGCTGAAGAGGAATTTGTTCCGAGCAACGAACCTTTAAGGCCATCAGCCGTTGTTTTATCAGCGAGACCTTCGTCAATTTGGGATTTCGAGAACACTGGTGGGACGGGATCTTCAACGGATCGTGTTGCAACAGTTGAGAGATGTTGAGAGCGAATCTGAATCCTTCGACGACGGTCAGCCTCTTGAGCCTTTGCCACCGCCGCCTGCGGAATATCTCGTGGATTGGGAATTCTTGAAACGGGCAGGTTAACATTGGCGGACCCGGCAAAAGGTGAGATTATTTGGGACCCTATCACAGGGGATCCCGAAAATCCACCGTTCCAAGGAAAGATCCTTTGCGACCAGCGTTCGGTCTTCAGCATTGATTTTCACAACGTTTGTGATATTCATCGCACAAGTTGGCGTTCAGCAACTCGCTATTGGGATTCCGTGGGACCACAAGCAGCAGAAGCAATCCGGAAATTGTCAATATATTTCAATACGGTTATCTGCTCCTACTGCCATTCTCAGTTTCGTACTGACCGGGTCATTGAAGCTTGCCTGAATCAATTCAACGATCGGACCGTGAAATTGGTGATAATCACAAAGCAACCAACGGGACCGCACGGAAAACTTGCCATCTTAAAGTCGCTTGTCGAACCTTGCACATCAGTAGCGTTCCATATCGACGACGGGCCTCATATCTTGAGCGAAATTGTTAGGGAGCGCAATATACACTGGAGCTGCATCGGTATCAGACACAAGCGCCACTTGGAGATACCAGAACAAGTGACAACTATTTGCTGGAACCTTCAAGAAGTTGCTGAGAGGGCATATCAGGAAGTAGATACCATCCGTGACGATCCGGACAATTGAGGAAAAGAATCTGTGTTTGCGTCAATCGCATCTGGATTCAACATAAACATCCAAAACATAAACGAGACTTACTTCTTGTGATCCTTAGCAAAGCTTAGTTGATCCAGTTGTTTGTTATTCTTAGTATTTAGACCCTCAATTATCTTGCAAAGCAACTTGTTGGGATTGACATTTTGTCACAGAGTCTTTACTTAGAATGCCTCAAATTAGTGAAATCACAGACGCTATGACACCAATGGATGAATCCAACACATCCAATTCGTATCAGATTTCGTCATCAACCATGAGGCTCTAAGGATGCTTTTTGCAAAACATAAAACACATACGACAATCATATACAAGCGATAGTGCTTTTTGTGTCGCATGTTGTTGTTTGTGTCGCAGAGCTTTTGAATAATGATCATGTGTATGTTTACATTTTTATAATTTTTGTGGCTAAATAATTTTGCCAGAAACATATAGAGCCACATATATATTGAAAAGCAATCTATATGAAAAGCACAGCGGCGCTAGCTCATAATTCGCGTATGCGATCGTGTGATATGGAACGCGTGATCACAACTTTTCATGATCAATTTTTGAAAAATTATCTCTGGTATAATGACAATTTTTCCAAATTCATGGAATTACTTTGGTAGATATGGTTTATATATTATTTTTGCACCATACGATGCAAAAAACATCGCCGCTAGTCTATAATTTGCGTGTGCGGTCGGATTATATGTATAGTGAGTTATATATAGCCATGCATGGCAAAAAACACATGCAATGCAAAGGGCATCGCCGCTATTGCCCACAAACTGCATGTCGCCCTGTATTGTGAACGACATCAGGATGCAGAAGGCATCGCCGCTAGTCCATAATCTACCCTCGATCTTCACTTGTGCAAGAAGCATCTTCGCAAAAAGTTAGCAGATTAAGGCCAAAGCATTTGAGCCATGCATGGAAAAGGCTTTTACAAAAGCATTGTATAAAGCCTTTTCCAGCAAATATTTTGCAATATCTAGCAAGAGATTTCAATATACAAATCAAACGGGTACATATATCAGTGGGAACATTGAGTAGATACATTATTTATATATCTAATTACAAGATATCTTTTTCACATGTAGACCACCAGTACTAAAATCTATGACACATACAAACTTAGCTACCTACATCACCTCAAAACATCGCCGGAAACATCGTGATGGGTTGCTTTCATCTTTTCACCAACACAGGCTCAAAAACGGTATGTTGATGCCCAAAAAAACGGAAGATGCATGACAAACTCTTCAATTTTCAAATTCTCAAAAACACCAACCCATCAAGATATGGATTCAGAGTTTTTTGGAGGTTTTGATTTCCAAACATCCCAGAGTTTTTTGGAGGTTTTTTTACAACACATTTTCGTGTTTGTATGTCGCACGTTTCACTGCTTTTTTCCCATGGCTGGCTGTGTGCTGTTGCCATTGGGTGCACGTGGCGCTGAAAAGCACCAAAGCTCAAGTTCAGCCACACCTTGTGTTGAGGTGGTTTCCCCAGAAATATTTCCGGCAATATTGGAAAGCAAAATGGTTCCCCAAGAAAAAGACCATTGTAAAGTTTAGGGGGTACAAACCAGATTTTTCAATTACATTTTTGATGTATCAAATAAAAGAAGACCTTCACCCAATCTCGTGGTGCGTTCTCCGGAAATTTTCAAAATACAATGCCAAACATATGAGGTAACGTTGTAGCACCCTTGTTGTCATGGTTTTACCATGACATTGAACCCCTATTCTCTTACAGCGTCCTAGCCAAGATTCTTCATCAAAACAATGAAAGCATGTTGGGTTGATTCGCCAAGACTTTACTTGGATCCCTGTATGCAAAAGAAAGTGGCTCTTAGGCCTCATTCTAAACATCCTGCAAGAAAGCCCATGGTCAACTGCCAAACGCTGATAGGCATGCAGATGTTGCTGGATCATGTGGCTCGCTTCCCGAGCATTGCCCCTCGACAGCAAAATGCCGCAACCCTCAAAAATTTCTAAAGCCCGGTTCAAAGTCCACATGCAGTAAGCCTGCACTTGGAGGATTTCATCCTGAGCCATGGTGGGTATCATGACTATAATGGGGTTCATGAAAGGTATCCTATACCACTCGAAAACAAGATACAAATATGTTTGGGGTATCAAAGTGCATCAGACACCCAGAACCAAAAACACTTGAATTCAAATATATTGAAGAGTCAGCTGGGAATTGCATTGATGCTTCTCGTGTCCGTAGAGCTACCCACCAAAGAAGGGCTTTGACGTGTGAAGCTTTGAAGCGAGAACTTAGCTCGCAAAAATCTTTCTTCTCCGGGAAACAGTGCCTCTTGTAGATCCCAGGTCCGCCATAATACAACCTCAAATGCATGGAAAGGATTTTTTGATAGGTTCGTTCTAGATAAATCTGAGTCAATGAGATATGAACAGAAACTTGCATAGTATCATTTAGACACTTGCCACCACAAAATGTGGCGGGTTAACTAGAAGACCCTTACTGTAAAACACACGAAACATATCTTTCCAAGAAACCGGTGTTGTTTGAAGACTGCATTGATTTCTTTGTTGATGTTGACAAACATAATTTCCGAAGATGGTGCAACACCATAGTGATCAAAGCATCCCTTTTCCAACATCAACCGGAGACATGAAGCCACGAGATCCCTCCCTGTACCCAGATAGAGGTTGTGCATGATGTCATACACACATGTATGCAAAGTCCACCCCGGTACAACCAACCAACTAGATGCCACTTGGGTTGTTGCCATGTAAGTAGCATGGTTGATTTCTGTGAGTCGGTAAGGTGCGGCGTTTGACATATTCTTGTAGTTCATATGGTGGTTTGATCGCTTTGCTGGTTTCTCTGCTAAGCAGAGGTCACATAACCTAAGTGTTCAAAACAATCCTTGATACAGAGTTGAATCTTTCAAACAAAACTATTGGAAACTATCCCAAAATAAAACAGGAAACCTTTGTTTAAATTGAAACCATACTAAGACACTTTGTACATTGATACCATCGATCAAAGCTATGGACCTCTTTGCGAGCTTTCAAGTCACCCTTCCAACAAAAGTATGCCGCCCTCCAGGGTTCTAAAGAAACCGTATCAGCGTAAAGGTTTGTCTCTAGTGGAAATCCCCTACAAGGCACCCTTTTATTACCCTAAAATGAAATCAAAAGTTTGGGAACCATTTCCAAAAGCAAACCCTTGAACTTTGAACAGTTGGTAAATATTCCGTCCTGTATCCATTACAAATTGGCTTCCCAGCCAGTTTGTAGCGCCAGGAATTTTTTTTGAAGGGTTCACCCTCAAATCCTACCAAAGGTCCCACACCAGAAGTTGCAAACTGCAAACTCCAAGCACAAAGCTCGGCCACCACTTTGTTCGCAGCCGACTTGACCTGGGCATTCATTTAAGTTTATAATACTTTCCCTGGTGCTTCTACTTTACATGGAAAATATCATATTTGAAAAAAAGCCAGGGAAAGTATCATAAACTTAAAGGACATCAAGGGAAACACTTATGGAACAGAACTTTCAAGTTAAATCATACCAAACACCTCCAAGAAACATTTTGTTGTTGCATATGCCGTTCAGGAATCAAAACCATAGGGAACCGGTACAGCATAACATCAGAAATCAATCCAGTTGGTGCGAAGACACTCGACCATGAGAATACAAAAATTTCATCATCTCGATAAAATTCAGCACCATCGGCGTGAAACTGTAATGCTATAAGCTTTTCATATGAAAAGTTTGGGTCATTCAGAACTGGGTGGTTCTTCCATGGTTCTAGACGCCGAACATGATCCCAAAACAAGCGTACATCTTTGGGAGGTAAGTTGCCAAAGAAGATTGAACGAAAAGCTAAGCTGTTGCAACCTGACAAAGCATGAAGTACTTCATGTGGTAACAGGACGCCAATAGGCATTCGAACTTCTCGGAGACCATTCACCTTCAGGGACACCCTATAAGTTTCTATAGGTTCCAATATTATGATTTTTTGAAGTTTCAACCATATCTTTTTTTGAAGTCTCAACAAAATGATTTTTGGAAGAACCAACACGAATGTACCAAATCATCATTGCCTTCAGATTGATGTGTATGGTGTAAGGTTCTATATGAAGCCCAAAAACATCCAGCCATGTGTGTAAGTCTCGTTCTGCATTCGGTTGACTATCACCAAAGTTCCCTAGAGCAGCCATTTTGGTCACAGTTTCATGCTTTAGGCCATCCCTCAAGACAGCCCTAGCAATATCTGTAGCGCAAGAGATGTCCACCCTTCCACGACCAACCAATTCTAAAAGTTGATCCACTGTATGACTTTGCATCATCTCTTTGATCTTGCGGCGCTTGGAGCACCTTCAATTTTTGATGGTAAAAAAATGTGTTTCAACTTCAGCTTCCCCACCAAACCTAGAGATGGGCCTGGGCTCCAATATGCCAAGCACTGCAGTACCTGGAGTCAAAGATGGGTAGGGAACGGTAATTCAACATGATACAGTACGATGACTCAGAATGGTATCCATCTTGAAAGTCAAAGAGTCAAAGGGTCTCACCAAATTTTTTGAGGGATGAGGGAAACTTTGAATACCACCCCCAAATTTGTATAGGAATGTTTTGCCCCAAAAAAACGGATGGTTTCCATGTAACTTGTCTCTTTAAGATCAAAACTGTTTATGCACGAAGCTTTTCTGTGGAGAAACAAGAAGAAATAATGATATACTTTGTAAGTGCGTCAAAAAGTTGGTGGCTTTGTCCCACATGAAATCCCAAGTGAAACAATGCATTACCCAAGAAACTCCTAGATGAAATTAGGAAACTTCCTGAAACGACCCCGGTGTTTTTTTGATGGCTTCGCGTTGTTCTTGTTGGAACTTTTCCCCACCCGGCAAAGGTGCTGGATGCAGCATGGCAAGTGCGGCGTTAGATCTTTCAGGCCGGCTGCGTTGGACCACAAATGGAAATGGAGTAGACTGACGATGTTTTCAAAATAGGAATGACTCAGGAAAATGATCCTTAGATATCAAGATGTTTCAACCTGTTTCAAGTTCTTTAAGTACAAAGCAAACATCAACAGTCCAACACTTTTGCCATTCCTAAGTAGCATCACACTATGCACCTTTTCCCAGGATACGTTTTGTAGGATTCCATGGCCCAAAGCCATGATGTATGTGACTTACCTTTGGCAGTCAAAACCCAATCAAGTCTCTGGCTCTACTTCTTTGTTTTCTTAGATTTCTCCTTCTCCTCTTTGTTGCTTCCATCCTTTTTTCGGCTGGCCCTTTTCAAGCCAGAAAGAATAGAATCAGCCGCTGCCTAGCAGGGTAAAAGCATGATACAAATACAGATTTATATATATATATATATGTAAAAGCAGGGTAAATCACAGAGACAAAAAACAGGGTATATCATAGAAGTTTTAACCCCAACCAAGCCTCGGCTTGGACAAACCATTCCCTTTGCTTGGCAACTTCAGCAAAGATCTTAAGGTAGAAGTCCTCCTTGTCAACATTGTTGTTGGTTGCCTTCTGCAAAGTCTTGTAGCTGTGCTCCATCTTTTTTGCAAAGTCAAGTAGCTGATTGGAGAGTTCTCCTGCATAATTAACAGCTCCAAGAGACATGCTTTTTTTCCTCGCTTTTGTTGAGTCGCTCAAGATGTCAGCCATCAGGTCGCAGGCTTTTTGAGGCAAAGTTTTGGGCTGCACCTCCTTTGATTTCTCTTCCTCCTTCTTTGCTTTTTTTTTGGGTGCTGCCACAACTCCATCGAAGAGCCCATCCATCAATGCCTTTTGGCCAGCAGTATTGCTGGCAAAACACTCGGGTAAGGCCCCTGCCCTCATGACACCTTCGTTTTCATCCACCAAAGCGTTCAGCATGTCATTGTCCAAGTTGGCATCAGCTTTCACCTGTGTCGAATCAGATGTCACCTGACGCCTGTTCACTTCTCTCGGCTTTTTCATGTAGTAGAATCTCTCCAGCTCGTCGTCAGGAAAGTCATCTGAGTTGTAGTACAAGCCTGCTGCTGTTCTGGCAGCAAAGAGTTTCTTTGCTTTCTCTTCTCCAAACTCCTTCACTAAATCTCGCCCACACTTTGCCACCCACCCAGCAAGACTCTCATTCTCGTTCTTATGGGTCCTGGTGATGATGAGACGGGCTTTATCCCAAGATCTCCCAGCTTCCAACCAAGCAGCAAAGAGGTCCTTCTTTTGCTTCATGGCATAGACTGAGAGGTCAGCCGGGAAGGCTTTTCTGTTAGAGATGGCTCGGGTGAAGCAGTCCCACTCTCGCTTGTGAGTAGTACCTAAGGTGATGAAGTTCCAAGTACTGCGTACATAACTTTGCAAGTACCCTAAACTCTTTCAAACTTCCTTTTTAAAGGGTCCCTGGATGATGAAAACAGACTTTAAGCTTTTGGAAACAAGGTACTGCATGGCTTGACTGGAACAATGGCCGATGAAGTAGGGGCAGGATGCTCGCCATCAGTGCCAGCTTCACCTTCAGCACCTTCACCACCTTCAGCACCTTCACCTTCGACTTCATCTTGGTCACTCCCCCCAGCCGATGATGACTCCTCTTCATCACCTGCAGAATCACCCTCAGACTCTTCATCGGTAGATTGGTTTTCTGTGTTTTGGTCTACTTCTTCTTCGTCTTCTTCGTCTTCTCCATCCTCCTCACTTTCCTCTTCCTCTGTCTTTTTCTCATTCTTGTTGGCCTTGTTAGATTTCTTCGCTTCCAAGATCGACTCCAACTCTTTCTCCATATCACAGGACTCAGAGCCTGACTGTTCAGCCTCCTCCTCCTCCTCCTTGCTCTTGTACTCTTCAAGCTTTTTCTTCAAAAGGCTGAGCTTGTTCTTTTTGTCCTTCTCAGATGCCACTTTCTGAATGGCTACCTCAGCTGGTTCTTTCGCAACTGGCTTGCGTAAAGCTGATCGCCTCTGAGAGGGCTCACTAACACCACTCTTGCCGACTTGACCCTTAGGCTTCTCAACCTTTTTGGTGGTAGTCTTTGATTCCTTCAGAGTTTCCTTCACTTTGCGTTTCGTGTCCTTCACACCCTTGGTCTGGATCAAAGGCTTCTTTGGTTTCATGCCCTTGGCCTTCAGCCCGTCAGGTGGTGATTTGCCCATCAAGCGCCTCAATGGTGCAACTTCCACTTGTTTCTTGGCGGTTTTTCCCATTACCGAAACTGGCCAGCAAAGAGGATCGAAGGTTGGTCTGAGCCACTGCAGGATAAGAATGAAGGGTGAATGGTGCCACTGACATGGAGAAGAAAATGAAGAGTATATATATATATATATCTTTTTTCTACACTATAGAAGCTTTGGCTATACTTAGCCATGGGTGAAAATCTGTTACATGTATAGACTCTAGAGGATACTTTGGATGAAGTTATATGTGTTTCATAACTCGGATACATTTTGGATGAAGTTCCCATAGAAGTCTCGATGAACATACTGCACCTATACACAATGCACAAACTGCATGGCACAGGGAATCATATGTTGAAGTCAAAACTGCAAAGTGCAATAGAATTCTCGGTTTTTGTGAATCCAAAGTACACCATAATTCTCGCATAAAGGTTGGAGAAAAAAGGCAAAAAAGTTTGCAACTTGATTTGGAAGAATCTAGAAGTTATGGATTTCTTAGCTTTCTACAAAGCGCGGCTATTCGCTACAATTCGCATCAGATTTCGCTCCAAGACGCACTAGGATTTGTGTTCAAATTTTTTTTTTGGATGCAGAAAAAAGATGAAAAAAGAATCTTTTCATCACCAGGCACATCCCCATGTAGAGACCACAAGTTCGCAGCCACCACCCTCCAGGTAAATTTGGCACCTCGCTTCAAAGCTTTCAGCTGGCCGGTGCATCCCTCCTGGAGGCAAGCAAAACCACCCCAGAATCTTATTCCCTTTTGCACCTTCCCAGAAATACATCAGAAAAAGGTTGTAGGAGTGATGGTCTTTTCAAACTGCAAAGTATCATGCAGTACCCACAAACTGTTGAAAGGCCAGCTGCGCTATGTATATATATAAATACTTTCTAGTGGATGAACCAATGAATAGATCAAGTATATCACGGGCAATGGTATTTTATCATCTCACCCGGTGCAGGATTTTGCCCAAAAAGAACATCCTTTTTGTAAATGCTTGCATAGCTTCTATGATCACCAAGCCAGATCCGTGCATTTTATTTACGGTGTGAACACATCACAAACTAATTGAGATTCAGGGGCCACTGCAAAAGCTAATGCTTCAACTGTGGGCCGCTAAAAATTGCAAGACTGGTTGAAGATTGGCATGTGTGAGCCAATGGTTGTTTACAGCCCTACTCTCATTCATTTGGTTCTCAGTTTGCGAAGCTCGCCGCAGGAAATCCCTAGCTCTGCGACGCACTGCTCTTTGGTGTCGAGATCTGATCTTGCTGAGAGCCTTGGCAAACCTTAGCCAGTGAGTTCCACTTCAGGAAAGGATTTGTAGGGCTTTCTGAAACAGTTTGGAAACACTTTGACATATAAACACTTTGACATATAAACACTTTGACATATGATTCGCTGATAGACAAGAGAAAGAAAACAAGTACAATTAACAATCAGAAAAACCCTCGAGGATAATGCTGCGACTTCTTTAAGTCCCTTCCTCCTTTACATCTCGGAAGGCCATTACCATCAATATATTTGACAGTCATCTCAGGCCCCGTGGATTGTGGTACAAATGGCCGCCTCTCGTCAAGAATGGAGTCGATGTGTTGGTGGCCTGGGCGCCATGCATGGCTAGACAAGAAGAATATACCTGTTTACTGATTTCTTTTTTTGGTGGAACTAGAACCAAACCACCAAACATTGTTTGGGATTCTTCATAGACGGCACTGTGGGTTTCTTTGTTGATCATCCAAATTCCAACCCAAAAGAATGACAAGGGATTTAAGGTACACCCCCCCAAAGCTAACCACCCCAAAAATACGAGGTTAATAAGGGGTTAATAAAGCCTCATTTTCCTATTTGCTGGTGGGTAGCCTTGGGGGGGTGTACCTTAAATTCCCCTGATGAATATGTTCCAGAAATGTTCAAACCCAAAAGTTAAGGCATCCAAATTCCCCCTTATATTTTTGGGAATGCTACGGGTTTCTTTGTCGTCATCCAAATTCTCCAAAACAAAAGAAGTGGAATAGAACACCGAACATGCAAGGCAAGACTCTACTATAAAGGATTGTAGGTTTCTTTGTCGGCCCTCCAAAGTCACCCAAACAAACACTTATGCGTCTCACATTTTGGAGTAAAGCCAACATTCTTTGAAAGGTTGGGTGAAGCTCCATTAGTGATGTCCGTGGCTGCTCTACCAGCCACCACACTCCACGGGCTGCTGCCAAAACAACAAGCACCATGACCCTGGCGGTCATGCAATTTCCTTCTTTAACGCTCTATGGAGCTTGTGTTTCCCAGTGGATTGAACTTGGATCTGTATGTACTTCCCCTGCTCCTTAGATGTCAAGCCATTGGTAGGATCGCAATGATATTGAATTTCTTAATGGGTGGTATGGTAAAGTGGTACTACTTCTTGAAAAGTGTCACTAGTTGATTTCTATGAAGTTTCCATTCAGGCGGTTCTAAAAAGAAACATGGCATATTAAAGACCAATTTGGGGACTGGGTATAAATCAAACACCAAAATATTCAAATGTTTTCTGAATTTTTCACTAGTTGACATCCACACCCAACTCGAGCAGACGGGAGCGTGTAAGCATCCCGAACCAGCCTTAAGCCGTAAGACTTGCACCACCGCGTTGGCAAATCCAGCTGAACTGAGAATATCATGGCGGTCGGGGTCTAAGTTCAATTCAAAGGGCTCGGCCATGCGACCGGCCTCCATGGTATAGCTTTACAACCAACTACAGCAAATGAAATTTACATACCTTCTTCAGGTTATACACTATTTTACAACCAACTACAGGGTATCCTTATATTTAGAAAGTAAGTGTATACCCTGAAGAGTTTCAAAACCACCTCACATTTTGATTTGGGGTTCGGTAGGCTTTTGGAGCTCTCTAGATAAAGAATGGGCCCATACACCCCACAAACTAAATCAAACTAATCTACAGAAGTTTGACTATGGAACGAAACAACATCACCTGAACCCTTTTAAAACTATAGGGCAGTGCCTGTTTTTCAGCCCTCGTCACTTCTTGGCAGCCGGCAAAGGTCTCGACATGATCGAGCGGGAAGTCCCAATGTGGAATGTCACAGGCGAGGGCAAGGGCCGCAAGCATACCAATCACCTACAGCTATCTACATGGTTGGGGGGTTGTCCAACAAAATGACATTAATGGGTTCAAGATAAACCTAGCTTCATATAATTCAAAATGTCAATTGGTGCACGGTTGCCCATCACACAATTACAAAAACAAACTACATATGTTTTGTCCTAGTGACAGCTGGGGCTTTCAAGGCCTTCAAGCCTTGCATCACGCTCGACCTTGTTTTAGCCCTTTGGGATCTAGGCTTCTTGTCCACAGAAGTTCTCGATCTCTTCGTAGAAAAGGGCATGAGAGTTGGAGGCTTACCTTTCCCCATGGCTGTATCGCTCAAAAACACCTTGAAAGATGCTGGGCCAAAAGACTCCACAAAGTATGTGTATCTACTTCGAAGTCTAGGATATCTTAAGATCTTCCACAAGTAGTGCAGAAAGTCTCAAAAATAATATGTTATATCTCAGAAGCTCGAAATATGTTATATCTCAGAAGCTGGTTTACATAACTCGATTTACACCGGCATACGTTTTCCCAGAAACCTGCTTTTCCCACTGTGTCCTCAGCAGGGCTTGAAGAGGCCACCACATTCTCCTGCAGCACACCAAACATTGCTGCACGCAGGCCTTTATGGACAGCATCTAGAAGAAGTTCTTTCACACCTTCAAGAACCTTCTGGACCTCAAGTACCACCTGATCACTGCAGAAATCCCATCGCTGCTCCTTTGAAGATATCGAAAGGGCCATGTGCCTTGACCTGCGTGGGGCGAGCTACATTGTGGGTCGGGTTTTGTTTTCCAAACATTTTGGCCCTGTCAGATTATCAGTAGGCAAAAGGTTCATTGTAAAGAATTGTGAAAAGATATGGTTACATGAAGCATTCGCTAAGACTTCAGATGCAATTCCGTGTAAGTATGTCTTTGTGTACGGAGAAATGTACAAGAAGCAGCTTCAACATAGCAAACCCATTTTTTGTCAGCCTTGACAAACATGATATGACTTCAGAAGACCACTCACAACCTACGAATCTGAGTGTCATCACTTCAAGGGCTTGTCGGGGTCTACATCTGAGCAAGACCACGGTCTACAGCCTAAGAGGATGGACACTACACCCCAAACGCAAGAAACATGAATCAACTTCTATAGTTGATTCCTGCAAAAATGAAGGGACACACTACTCATAGTATGCCTTCTTCCTTGTACTTTCCCATGCTGCCTTCGGCCCCCCAAACAGGGACCAAGTCAATTGACCAGTGGAACACCCTGCAGCGGCTCCAATACCAAGGCGTTTGATAACGTAGCGCTTCTTGTTGAGCAAGACCTCCACAACCTTAGAATGGGTTTTGAAATATGGACATTCATATAGTGAGGGCTGTACTATAGGTCTATAAGTTTGTCATGGGTAAAAGTTTGTTACAAGGATTGGCCCTTTTCACTGAAACATATTCAACCCTTTGGAGTCTGAGAAGTTACTTTGGGTTCACCTGGATTTGGAATTCACATGATTGGGAAACTCTAATCTCCTTCGTTCCTGGAAAACAGAAAACACTTAAATTTCTATGAGTAACAGCTCCTGTATACTCAGATCGAACGGTATAGCCATGTTTACCTTTGTTCTCCTTCGTGGTATCAGGCCAAGCCTGCTTTGGAACCCCAAGTGCCTTCAAATCATAATCCTTGAACACACCATCTTGGCCTGTCCCATCCGGTTTGGCCCCTGGTGTCTTGCAAGCCGTTTTGAGGTGAGTTTTCGCAACTGACTTGGACTCCTTCTCAGTCAAAGGCTTCTTCGCCTTATTCTTGGGGGCCTTGGATACCTGGGCTGATGTGATAGACGAGTTTTTATCACAAATGAGTTTCATTGGAAATCCCCAACATTGAAAAAACACAGACACCTCATGTAGTAGACAAAGACACTAGGTTCAATACTGATCCTACTGGAACCCTGTAGGAAAAACACTTGATATGAGAGTTCTACACTAGGCACAAAATATGCCGAAGCCAAACTTGTCACCAGTTAAACAACTTGTTTTAGAAAACGTTGGTTGAAGATCTTGATTATAATTAAGGGGCTCCTTGCTTTCCAGGGATGGCGGTACCCTCCAATGTTTGTTCCATTTCCTTTGGATCCATCCCTTTGACAAGAGGAATAGCTGACTTCCCAGTGATTGCCTCTCCTTCACTTTCACAACCTTCGGCATCTCCAAGTTCCGAATCAGAAGATGGATGTTCAATCGCAATCTCCTGTTTTGAAGAGAAACCCACTACAAGGTGAGACAAACATACCATAGAATAATAAAGATTGGTGATAGAAGGAATGGAAGCTTGTCATGGTTTTGAATTTTGAATACGAAGCAAACTACTCCCAACCCAATGTCCTTCTCAAGCATGGGGGCATCACGAGCTGGTGTCGCAACAGGCCGCGAAGATGCAGCGACCTGCAGCTTCAACTTTCCAGACAAAAGAATGGGGGAAAAAAAGATGGTTCGAAGATCGTGGAAGCAAATCGCATTTCATTTCAAAGTGTTTATTTTGTAAAACCTTTTGACACCATATACTATATCATAAAGTCAGATCAACAGTTTTTTTTGCAGTGTCCAACCGTTACACCACAACACATGACTGTGATCATGACGTTTTGTGGTCATGACATCAAAACAATACCATGACCGTATCATACATATAGAACTCCAAACATTGGAAACTTGTTGTTCATCCAGGTTTTCCATCAAGAGTTCACCACTTTACAACATACAAAAAAAATAATATTTTGGGGCTGTCCTGGGAGTTGGCACTACACCACCATCGCCAGTCTTCAGGACTGCACAGTTTAGCAGTTGCGTCTCCATGTCCATAAAGCTGGTACTGGTCCAGGCAATAGTCCAGGTAGGAGCTGAAGAGCACATGCCTCAAATTGAAGTTGCGTGCATGTGCAACTTTTCTAGTATAGGAAGAGGATTGATTCTTTTGAAAACTGAAAGGGTGGAAATTCTTGTGTATGCTTGTCTGCGTGCTTTCCAGGTACTTGAGGTCATACTTGGTGAAAGTATTCAAGTACTCATTCTCGGAGGGACGACCAGCCACCATCCAATCAAACAACAGCTCAATTGGCACAACAATTTTGTCAAATCTCTCAGTCTCATGGATGTACTTGTATGCATTCCCCCACCAAGAATCACGCTGACTATCACGCATATCAACCTCTTCAACTTCCCCTTTCTCCAGCTCTGCCTCTGGCTCTGAGCCGTTCCCAGGAAGTTCCAGGGTGGTTTGGCTCAGAAACTCTTCCCCAGATTCAGGTCCAGATCCATCCCCACACACCTCCTCATCAGAATCTCCCGGTACAGGAGGTTCAGATCCATCGGTCTCTTCCTGAGACAAATTGTGCAGAATGGGTGAGTTCAAACTATTCTTGGCAAAAAGGCTGAAATATGGGTGGCCACTATACCTGGAAACAAAATATATTAAAGCTCTTTCAAAGTTTCCATGCCCCCACTACCACCATCAGAAGTGCCATGCTCAGACTTTCTGGGGGAAGGCCGCATGAGGTTCTTTAACTCTGTGACATGTGGGTGATTCCCATGCGGAGATGCACGCCACAAGTTGCGCACAGCTTGCACAAGCTTCTTCAACTTGACGCCTTCATCAGCAGCAAGCTGAAGCTTGGAAGCCGCTCCCTTCAAAAGTCTCCCTTTGAACAACACATCGGTGTACATCATGACGTCGGTGAGGAAATAGCCCGAAGGCACCTTAGACATGGAACTTGCGATTTAGTTATGAAGAAACATCCATGCCCCTTAAAATACACCAAAAAAAATTATAAGTCAAATGGTGATGAGGGGCCCGGTCGGGAGAGTGCATCAAGATTGGCTTGAGGAGGTGAAAGTTGAGCACAACATCCGAAGCAGAAGGCCGCATCAACAAGCTGTCCAGCCTGGCTATGTTGCCTCCTTTCCACTCATCACTGTTCACAACTTCATGAACAGCAGGGGGTAAAGAAGTCACAATGTCAGCTGCCAAGCTGGCAACTTGCTCTTCACTCCAACCAATCCTGCCAGCACCTTGGCCGGCTATGCTTCGATCTCTGAGGAAAAGGGGTTATAAGTCAGGTTGGTATATCATATAAATTTTACAAAAAATCAGGCAGGTCACGGCAAGAACGCCAAGTCGACACTTGCTTGTCGAGGAGAGCTGGTTCAACGGGCTCAGGCAGCTCTGCAGCAGCCGGTGGTGCTGCAGGAACAAGTGCTGAGCAAGCCATTGCAACCGTAGCACTAAACACACGGTGCACGGTGCCAAAAAAGCCAAACTGCTATACGGTGTGGCCGCAGGCGTGATTTCAGCAGGCAGCCCCGTGCTGGAAAAGCAACACTTTGAAAAAAAAAACAACCCGGTGCAGAGGGGGAAGGGGGTGCAAAGGGAGGCACCTGCAGCTGCACCACAACCCCACGGGTGCAGAGTATAGCCAAAATGGCTACCAAAGATTTGGCAGATTTCTACAAAAACAATGTGGCATGCAGGCAATGCATGCAAGCATGGGCCAAAAAACCCAAAAAAACTTGTGACTTGATCCCTCTTCAAGTGTAGAAATGAAAAAAATTAAAAATTCTTGAGCATGTCGGGTTTATAATTACAAAAAACATATATGGTCATATCTTTTTTACTTCTCTCCATCGCCGTCACGCTGTCATGCCCTGCATGCATTTATGTCACCAAGACTGTCAACACAAAGCGCAATCTCATACACAAATTGCACCACATGTTTGTTTTGTGTCAAGAGCGCGCAAGACACACCTCTAGAGCCTCATGGCAACAAGGTTTCCGTATGATCCCGGATCAACTAACAGTCCAAGTTGTCCTGACTGCGTCCTGTGAGTGCTCGTGTGG
>OMLO01001393.1_pt1 | contig 18574 bp, 19 predicted proteins | sample 1674811 | NCBI WGS metagenome assembly OMLO01 (sample SAMN06265003, study PRJEB25207) | coral metagenome | isolation source: Coral host | place: Mexico:La Bocana,Puerto Morelos, Mexico | collected 2008-11-13 | reverse complement strand
GATGATGGTGTCAAAGCGTTTGACGTCAGAAGATGTTCTGTAAAGCCCGCCTTGGCAGCAGCCTGACCTGACTTCCAGTTGCGGACCGGGCAAGGCATGTTTGTTTACTGATACTACGGATCGTCAGATGTCTGACGATACTCGTAGTACCAGTAAACAAGAGTGCCTTGTCGTCATGCACAACTTCGTGCTGTGCCGAGGAAGTGGTGACCGGATGGCATCTATTTGATTTAGATGGTTGCCTTCCAATCATAATATGTGTAACGCTAGCTATTCATTGAAGAAAGGAAAAGACGATGTGTCAATTCGCAGCTTGCGTGTCAAAAGGTTAAGTTGTCCGTGACTTGATCTTGGTTGCCATGGCAGAGCACTGGATTGCAGTGAACATGAGCGATTGAAAACTTGCAGAGATTTTGTTGCTACCATCGCGTTTGCAAACTACAAGTTGGTCATTTTGTCTCTGTCAACGTGGTGCCTGGGAGTTGACGGATTAACGCAGAGAAATCCTGTGCGTTGCTTTTTGAACTCTCAGGCTTTACATTCGTGGAGACAACAGTGGTTAACCAGCGATTTATTAAAACGGCTCCTGTGCAGAGTGCTGGCCACAACAATTCAAGACGAGCGCAAGGAGTCGACAAACGGTGTAGCAACAAGACCTGCCGCGTGCGAGGGTGAGCTACTAGCAGTCAGAAGGCTCAGCGAATAGCCATGATCTGGCAACCGAGGCATTGCATCAATCTGACTTTCACGTGATGGGTTCAGGAGCACTTTGACTAGAATTCCACATGCAAGCAGTCAGAAGGCACGGCCGTAGTGTTCTGGGGTGTTCTCTGCAGTGCCAATGGCTAATGCTGTTCGGTGAGATCGGATGCCTTGGGTAGCGACGCAATTTCTGGCAACTTGACAAGCAGCGGTTCTATTTCATCAAGTCAAATCCCACTGACCTTACCGTGGTCTCCATCCCGACCGGGAAATCTTCGCCATCCTCTCTAACTCTCTCTTACACGAGAGTCGTGTGGGCTAGAAGAGCCTAGTCGCACCTGCCTGAGTTTCGTTCTGTTGTTGTAAAGCGTGTTCCTACATCCAAATACTGGCCGGATCAGCCTCGCTTTCAGTGCGTATGGATATTTTTTATGCATATGCGGTGGAATCGAGACTGACCCGGTCTGCAAGATGTTGGCATCGTTGTGTTTTCACAGACAGATGGTCCGTCGTGGTCAACTTTTGGAACCAATGGCGGAGTTCGACGTTGAAAGATGTTGGCGGGACTGCGCGCCAAGATTGCATACAGTGTAAAGATTTTGATTGTATGGACTCCACAGATGATCGTGTCTGGGGTGTGCCAAGTTCATTTGCTCAAGACGCCGGTACAATCGATTGGCATGTTCGTGTGTCGATTTTGTGACGCAATTTGGATTACGAAGCCGGTGGACTCAAAAAGATTTTCGATGGGTGTATTTTTGTTTTCGTATGTGTCCTTATGTAGCTTCACTCTGCTGCAGGTTGCTTTCATTTTCGTACTGACCACTGCATCTGAGGTTTACATCATCTGCATGTGAGCGAAGCTTAGATGGTTGTGCTTAGCCGTTTGCTACTTTCGTTGGATTCAACTTTGGTGTTTTTGGCTATTCGCTGGATGCAACTGTCTATGGGTCATTTTGCGGCCTTCGGTCTTTGACTGATCATTGCATCTGAGGTTTACATCATCTTCGCAGTGAGCAAAGCTTAGATGGTCCTGTGGAGAATGTATGGGTCTTGGTTTGCGGTTTAGAACTGTCGCTGGATTCAACTGTGCCACGTGTATTTAGCTTCTGTCTTACTTGGATGTGCCTGTTCCAAGTTGTTCTCGGTGCAAGGTTTGTGCAGATTCTGCTCTGGAGGCTGGGCTTTCAAAAGTTTGACATGGATTCACCACTTTGAAATGCTGCAATGGATTCTTCATTGCTTCATGTGAGAAGGCAATGGTGTTGAGGTTTGCGTCTGCAGCACCTGATGTTCGAAGCTTTGCCTTTTCGGTGGTTGGGTTGTCCGTGACTCGGCCACGACAAAGAAGGAACATGGCGTATGTACATCCGACCAGGGAACAGGAAGCTGAATTGAGACTGTGGCTTCGTAATTTGGGCTTTCCTCCGACTGCCCAGTTTCGATCATTGGATTGGAATGACATCCTGAAGAAAAATCGAGCACTTATTAGAGAATACAATCGCGAACCCCGGAATGCGGAGGGGATCAAGCAGTGCAACAGCGCCAAAAGCTTATTTGAGAGTTATTTCCACCCAAGCTCATCAAAGCAGGGTTTTGAGGAAGCAGATGAGGAAAGCCACAAACAAAGAAAATATGATCATTACAAATTTGAAGTCATGGAGAAATTTTTTGCGGAAGACGACAAAGCAGATGCGCAGGCTGCCGACGCCAGATGTGGAAACGGCGCTGGTGTTGATAAGAGGTCTCAAACATCAAGTAAAAACAAAATGAGGAGAAGTCAGAGCTCGCGTCCTTCAGACGCCATGGAGACTCATTGTGACTGGGTGGACCGAGGTCAACAAAAGTGTGCCACGTGGCCGCATGGCTGTGATATCCGAGCTACAAGAAAGAAAAAAGACGAAACTCGTGCAAAGGAATATGTTTTCCTTTATGCCTGCTGGGAACATTGCAGAACATGTGCTGAGTTCCTGCTCTGTGAGGTAGGCGTGGACCCAAATTGCAAGTCCACAAATAAAGATTGGAAGGAGTGGGCGTTGATGGCCCAGCCGTCTCAGGAGCGCGAGGACTTCGTGGAGTTTGTCGATCATTTACTAATCCATCAGAAGTGGAATCAGTCATGAGTTTGCCCAGAATTTCTGGACTGAGATGTTTTTTGTTTGGCTATCTTTTGTTTGGCCATTCGTTCGGATGTGTAAGTCCGGACGTTGGACCTTGCAATTTGGTGGAATTCAGATGTCCGTGTCTGGGTGCTGCTCATTGACTAGACCGAGAGATGATGCTGCTGCGTTAAAATGAAAACATCGTGAGAAATGATTTTGACTCGTGATGCACGCTGAGCAAAACTTTCGCTGGATTCGATGTTGCTGAATTCAGGTCTCGCTGGATTCAATCATTTTGTCTCGAAAATGCAGGTTTTTGGTCTCTTCCGGTGCAGAATGTGGTCGTGGTGCTCATTTTTGGGCTCTTCCGTGTCTAGATGAGTTGGCGTCTAAGTCGGTTGTGAAGTTTGTCAATTTTGAATGATGTGTTTGGTTGGAAAGGTCATGTTGACTGATGGTGAAACAAAACTTTCGCTGGATTCGAAGGTGTTGATTTCAAGTTTCGCTGGATTCGAGAAATTCGTCCAAAATGCAGGTTTTTGGTTTCTTCCGGTGCAGAATGTGGTTGTGGTGCTCATTTTTGGCCTCTTCCGTGTCTAGATGAGTTGGCGTCTAAGTCGGTTGTGAAGTTTGTCAATTTTGAATGATGTGTTTGTTTGGCAAGGTCATGTTGACTGATGATGAAACAAAACTTTCGCTGGATTTGAAGGTGTTGATTTCAAGTTTTGCTGGATTCGAGACATTCTTCCAAAATGCAGGCTTTTGGTTTCTTCTGGGGCAGAATGTCGTCCTGGCGCCCATTCAGATGTACGTGCCTAGATGCGTTGGAGTCTAAGTCGGACGTACCCACATACGTGTTTCCAGGATGTGGTTGTGGTCTAGATTTGGTCATGTGGCACGCGTGCTCGCAGCTACAGATGTTCGAACCACAGGTGCAGGGATAGCTATTTGCCACACGACCATCTGAGACGTTCAGCAGTGTTGAAGCACGGGGGGTTGTTCCAAGGTAGATTATTTTTCGAGGGAAGAACGAGTGGTTGAGTTGTCCGTGACCCGGCCACTTAGTTAATAGATCAAGAAGGCATCATCGGTGACAGAATGTGAGGTGATCGAGCAGTTTAGTTTTCTTATTGTTCTTTGTTTTGCCATTAGTAGAATCTGTCCTGCAATGGAGTACCATGGTGACTTGCAGAAACTTGAAGTGAACAAGTTGTATGGTGCTCAGAAGAAGATCGGTAACAAGTGGATTAATGGGACGCTCAATGTGGATGTGACCATCATTGATCGAGAAGGAAAGCCTGTTCGCCACACTGGAACTGCTGATCTTGTCGGAGTTGGTGCATTCAAGTATGTATATTGTCTGCCAGACGCTGATCTTGTTGTCAAGCAGAGATTCGCAGTCGCTAAGGACACGGAATGGTCGGTTTTTCGAGCTTTGCGACAGTCGAACCATGGATGGGAACATATAGCGTGGTGTTATGGTGAGGTGGTACTGGACCAGGTCCATTATACAGTAATGGAAAACATTCCGTTGACCGCTCATGAGTTTCTGTCACACGGGAGTGCCGAGATGGGAAATCCTTCGAGAATCGTGGAAAGTCTCCGTTGTGTGAAGGCATTGTTGTCTTTGCTTTTTGACGTCTTGTTACAATGCAAGGTGATTCCTTGGGACTTTGCGACTCAGAATTTCGGATTCAAAAATGGCAAGCTGCTTTGTTTTGATTATGACAATTGGGAGCAGCTGAAACCCCATGAAGATGCCAAGATCTACATTTGGAAGGTGTATCGTCGTTTGAAAAAGGATTTGCCTGCATTCAGAATGTTCAGTCAACCAACTTCGCGGTGTTGGCAGTGTCTCCAAGACTTGGACAGCAGAGTGGAGAATGCCAAACAAGATTTGAAGTATCTTGATCCGTTATGTCTTGTTTTTTTTGTTTTCCTGGTGTTTTTCTTCTTTGTTGTTTTCTGTATGACTCGTTTAAAAACAGCTGTTGCATGTTTGCAAGGACCGCGCGCGAATTGGCAGAGGATATGATTCGAATTTGTGACAGTCACTTGGAGCAAGCTTGGTACGATGCGCCACAACCTTCGTCTTCAACAGCTGTGCCACAGGCTGCTTCAACGCAAGGTGTTTCGAAAAAAAGGGCGTGGGCTGATGTAGAATGCAATGAGACTCCTGAGAACTTGGGGATGGTTGAGCAGTCGGCTGCTGTTGGAGGTGGTGAAAGACCACTTGGCAATTTGAACGTATTTCAAACTTATATTTGCAGGAAGATCTTATGCGATGAACCTTTTTTGCTCGCAAAGGGACAGTTCATACTTGATGAACATGGTGACCCGTTGGATCCAGAGGAACGGGAAGAACACATTGTGGTGTCTGTAGCCAACGTGCCAGGAAGCATTGAGGATGCGGTGGAGGGTGTTGTGATTGCGCGCAAATGTTGCCAACATTATGTGGGGAGAAACCTTTATCTACTTGAAAAAAAGAACGCGACGCACCAACGTTTGCCTTTGCCAAAGGAATCTCCAGTTGCTGAGCAGGAAGGTGAAGAGTGGAAGGATCGCACGACGTTTGAAGCGTCGGAGGTGAAACATTTTTCAAAAAATTTCCTTTGGCCACATGTGCAAGAGTGTACCAATCTTCAGATTTCAATGTCCAGAATTATGGCAGCTATGACAAATGCAGGTGGCTTCGCGTTGCAAGAAAAAGAAATGACGATAGCAGACTTGGAGACCTGGTTGGATGAGCGCATCGATAAAACTGAGGATTTCGGCGTTCGCTTTTCCAAACATCGACATGCTTCTGAAAGTATTGCTGCAGAGACAAGAGACCAACACGGTGGTGAAATGGTGGGATACGTGAGAGCCGGAGGCAAGGAACGTTTTCATCAGTTTGATCGGTTTGAGCATCGTTCTTGCACTGTAACTAGGCCGCATTAATATGTGAATGCGGTTTGTAATGTTGTTTTGTATTGTTTCAGTTGCGTTTGCGATGATCGGTTTGAGCATCGTTCTTGCACTGTAACTAGGCCGCATTAATATGTGAATGCGGTTTGTAATGCTGTTTTGTATTGTTTGGGTTGCGTTTGCGATAGTATATGTGCAGGAATTGTTGCGGTCCATACATCAAGAACTGCCTTTGGGACGCATTACCGGAGAAAAAGCTGAACAGCATACTGCAGAACATCGTCACAAGTTTGCAAACCCACAGCGAGTTCAGCAAATTTTCAAACAACTCAAGCGATGGCCCGTTGACGGTTCCGTCTTCGTAGAGCCTTTTGGTGTGAACTTGGACAATGTGAACGTTTTGTTGCGTGCTGTCACAGAGTGGCTCGTCGACAAAGCCGTCTTGCAACACCAGCAATGTTTGTCTAGGCAAAATCATGACCACTGGGGTGGCTTAGTGCTCACTGCAAAAGAAGCGCAACAAATTGTCACTGTGGCAGTGGGCAAAACGGCCATGAAATTGAAATTTTTGAACATGTATAAAAAGATTCAAGAAATGGGTAGAAATGCTGACTAACGTCTCACCTAACGCTGCTTGTAGAAGAAATATGGATGTTTCAATTTTGTGTTGGACGACCAAGATTTTTGTTTTTGCAGACCTTGCAGCGATATCATACCAACTGAAGAATTCATTGCATTGCGTGCGTTGAGTTGTCCGTGGCTCGACGCATGGTAGTTTTGCTGCATTGGGATGTCCGTGTCGCGGTGCAGATTTGCTGGAGAAAATTTGATTTGCTGGATCGCATGGGGGCTAAGATTAATATGTAGCAGCTTTCGAAGCATGCAACGCATTTTGTTGGAGCCACAGGGGCTAAGATTAATATATATTTCAGAGGTCGTCAGATATGGGTTGGCTATCTTATTTGTTTCTCGTGACTGCAAAGGCTATGGATCTCAACGTCTGCTTTTAGAGGCATGTTCCGTGATGTTGTTTCGCTTTTGCTGAGATTTCGCTGGATTCAATGTTGCCGATTTCAGGTCTCGCAGGATTCGATAACATTTGCTTTTGCTGAGATTTCGCTTCATTCAACTCCCTGTGGATCTTCTTGCCGCCGTCGTGTTTGTGAGTCATCATCGCAACTGAGGTTAACATCATTTTCGCAATGTTCGAAGCTCAGATGTTCTTGTGGAGAATGCATGCTTCCTGCTGTTTAGAACTTTCGCTGGATTCAACTGTGCTGTTTTTGATATTCGCTGGATTCAACTGCCTGTGTGCCTTTTTGCCTGTTTGTTGTCGATCTGCGACCGCCTTTGCATGGTGCTGGATTCAAGTTGTAGTTGATCTGTTTGCATGTGTGTCTTTGCAAAATCTATCAATGCGGAAGCATTTTGCAACTTTCGCTGGATTCGTTTGCCTGTGGGTCATTTTGCAGCCTTTGGTCTCTGACTGATCATTGCATTTGAGGTTTACATCAAATTCGCAATGTGCAAAGCTTAAACGCATGAAGCTTGGGTTTCTTTACTGTTTGGAAGTTTCGCTGGATTCAACTTTGCTGTTTTTGGTGTTCGCTGGATTCAACTGCCTGCGTATTTTGATGCTATATTTGTATGAACAATTTCTTCATCAGTTTGTTGCAAGACATTGGTGCATTTGAGCTGGTTCTAACAATGATGCTACATGCGTGTGAAGCTTGTGATGGTTAAGTTGGAAGCTTATGAAGCTTGTGATGTCATCATCATGTTTCAATGCGCAGCTTGGGTTTCAAAAGGTTAAGCTGTCCGTGACTTGATCTTGCTGGCCATGGCAGACATGATGAAGCAGAAATGTTCAACCGTGTGGTTGAACGTGGAGACATTCTTTGTCCACAATTGTGGACAAAGAATGTCTTTAGGTTCGACAGTGGTTAACCAGCGATTGACTAATTACGGCTCCTGTGCAGAGTGCTGGCCACAACAATTCAAGACGAGCGCAAGGAGTCGACAAAGGGTGTAGCAACAAGACCTGCCGCGTGCGAGGGTGAGCTACGGGCATCAACAACGTGGCGATCGACAAGGCGAATTCTTGACATACGCCAAACGCAGCGAATGCATTGCGTTTGACAGGCGTGCAGAAATATGTATTCGACGATGTTTCGATGGTCATGTTTTTTGCAATGGTTCAAATTGCATCGCGGTGATGATCGCAATAACCTCAGCGACGTCCGATCTTTTTTCAGCATCTGAATGGCCAAATGTCTCCGGTTGGGATGGCACATTCCACGAGCTGAAAAGAGGCAATTGCAAAATGAGGTTCGAAGGCCAAGTTGCTGGAGACGTGAACTTGTTAGATGTTACCTTCGTCGTGGCCTCCGTACCGAAGGTTTTTGATGCCGATGGAATTTAAATGTTCGAGCCAGTCTTTAGGCTCACATCGGTGCCAAGCTCGACGTGTTCTTTGTGTGTTTCATCAAGTCTGGTGGGCCTCGCATTTAGGTCATGTCGATAAATTATATCGATTTGGTCTGAGGGGGAGCCCCATCACGCTGAAAAGATGTTGGCGCAATAGTGCACCAAGCTGGACTACACCGTCTAGATTTTGATTGCATGGACTCCACACGTGGTCTTTCATTTTATTTGAATTGTCTCTCGGATGTGAGTGAAGATACGGATGCAATCGATTGACATGTCCGTGTGTCGATCTTGTGACGCAATTTGGACCACGAAGCAGAAATGTTCAACCAGTGTGGTTGAACGTGAACACATTCTTTCTTCACATTGAAGTAAGAATGTGTCCAGGTTCGACAGTGGTTAACCAGCAATTGACTAATTACGGCTCCTGTGCAGAGTGCTGGCCACAACAATGCAAGACGAGCGCAAGGAGTCGACACACATAGCGACAAGACCTGGCGTATGCCAGGGTGAGCTATTAACCAGTAAAAGGTGAATCCAGCAAAAGTTCAATCCAGCAAAGGTCAATCCAGCAAAAGGTGAATCCAGCAAAAGGCGACTCTCAAAGAGTTCAGGCTCATTTGGCGAAAACTGCCACAAACTCAGAGAAGATGAATGCCATCTCCGCAGGGAACATCTCACAGGTGGCCCCAAGTGAACTATGGCTATCAACGGATTTGATTTTGTTCGGTGCGCAAAATTGGAATCTGATACTCTGTCCACCATGCAACAGTGGGGTGGGGCACCTATGCAACTTCGTTCGCACGATCGCCTATTTGTCGTCAGCGATTTTTCTCCGACCACTGGTTTGACTTGAACCTTTCTTTCCACAGGTGGTAATTTTGCAGATGCTCTCAACTGTGTTTCTGAAGTGGACATTTCTTCAGCGACCGGTGAGCCTCGCTTTCAGGTCACGTGGAAAGATTTTATCGACGTGGTGTGCAAGCGAGCCTCACGATAGATTTTGTTCGCACGGATTCCAAAGGTGTTCCTTCATTTTATTTGTTCGTGTCTCTCAGAGTTCTTGGCTGTGTCTGGGGTATACCGAGTTCTTTTCCATGTCCAGCGTCAAGATATCGATGCAATCGATTGACATGTCCGTGTGTCGATCATGTGAAGCAACTTTATCAGTGCGATGGATTGAAAAAGGAGTTTCCATGGACAGAATATTTCGAAAGCTGGGTTGCTTTTGTGGAGAGTGCATGAATCTTGCTTTGCTTTTCTCAAGCAACTTTCGCTGGATTCAGCTTTGCTTTTTTGGATTTTCGCTGGATTCAAGTATTGGTAGGTCTTTTTGCATGTTTGTTCTTGATGTACGATCATGTTTGCATGGTGTGCCATGACAGTTTCTTGCTGAGGCGAGCGATGAGGTGGATGCGAGAGACCTGCTTGCGATGGACCCAAGGCGATCAGCAGTTGTTTTGATGCAAAAACGTACTTGTTTTCGTATAAACCAGTTGCTCGTATGTCGCACATTCCATAGATGTCCGCAGCTTGTGTTAGACTTCAAAGCAAACGCGGAGTGTGAGCCACGACGATATGTCTGCGGCCAACGCGGATGTCGATGCTCGCTTGAGCATGGTTGACCTACCAGCAAGGCAAGACATTGTGTTGTATGTGAGCCTGGTGGATTCGAAGCTGGCTGCTCTCCGAAATGGAGAACCAGTGCAGCCAGCGAGCAACACGAGTCGTTGGGGGCTCAAACGAACCGCTGTGGAGGCGCCTTTCTGTGTCATTTTTGCTTTTTTCTTTTTTTTCCATAGAACTTATTATACTTTTTACAATCCAGTGATATCCTTGGCAGGCATTGCAACGAGGGACCACCACCGAGATATTGGGCGAAAACTGGGAACCGGTTGCGCATCCCAGAGATCTGAAGGCGGTGCAAGTGCGCTTCACCGCTGTCGGCGTGCTGACGTTGCAGGCGGGGTGACTCATGTAGACAGGGTAGTGTCACGTGCTATGACAGCTTCCGATTTCTCAGGTGGCCAACAATATCTTGCAGCCGTATGGGGCAGGCTTTCGCTTGTATGAGCCCTTGATCCGACGTCGCGTGTCGACATCTGGTGATCTCCTGTACGAAGTCTTGGTTGACGAGCCTGTCGTTGGTTATCTTTAAGTTTCTGCGCATCCGATGCATTCTGATGTCCGTGTCAGGGTGCATGAGTTCAAGTGTGGATTCCGATGTACGTGCCTGGATCCATGAGCTCAAGATGTGTCGAGATTTCTTCCCTGAAGCGACCGCATTGCGAAACAAAAATCAGCAACGGCGTGTCCAGATGTTGGATTTGTTTATATATTTCATTGATGTTTTTGCAACAGGTGATGCTGTCAACGATATAGAGACTAACTTTCGATGGATTTCATATTCACTGAACTCAACTTGCGAAATTGTTGTTGTTGATGATTTGCTTTGTGTGATGCTGTCCAAGTATTGGAGTTCGACTTTGGCTAGATGTTCACCGGCGGACTTTGGCTAAAGGAAATTAACTTGTGCGTGAGTTGATTCAAAATTTCAATTGTTCATACAGTCCTGCTAAGAGAAATGGGCATTTCATCATTTTCTCGGCAGCTGGAACCAGGGAGCCTCACACTTGCGAAACTTAGCTGCGACAGCAAAATTTTTCTATCCTCATTGCATGCACTTTTTGAAAGAAATATGCAGTGGAGATGATGGATTTGAAGACGCCAGATAATGTGATGATGATAACGATGATGATGATGATGATCATGATGATGATGATGCTGATGATGATAATAATGAAGATGATAATGATGACCACAAACGGATAGCGTTCGAAGAACCTTCACGCTTAAGGTTGACTCGTAATGCTCGCCACGGCTGGGTACCGCCTTTCCTCATGGGACTTCTCCTTCCCGTCATCATCTCTGAGCTGTCGAGAATATGGCGCCGGCGGACTCCAAGGCCACGCCATATTGCTCACACCTACAACCAAACGATTGTTAGGCTGTTAGGCGTCGTCGTGCCATATTCTGCAGGCCTGCAGCACCAGCATCAAGTGGGTCGAACGAGAGTAAGGGAGGTGAAAGGCCGCCACTACGCCCAGGCCGGGTGCAGCAGGCTTGTTACGGGACATGTGTGACACGTTTTTGTTTTGCTGTAGCAGTGTGCCCTGAGGCTCTGATCAGGATGAACGCTTGGAGCAGCCAACTGGGAGGTCAGCAAAGCGCAAAGCAAGGAAAATGATGGAGGTGTGCAAGAAGCTTGGGCTACAACTTCTTGGATTTTGCATGTCCATCATTGCTGAACATTTTGAGCCTTGATCATTTTGAGACCAGCTCAGGAAATTCCAGAGGGGCGATTGCAAATACGGAGACGACTGCAAGTACCCCCATGATGTTCGTGGAAGGTGAAAAAGGAATATATGTCCTCAAGAAGCTGACATGGCGTGAAACATGTGCTTTGGTTGATTCATCGGATGTTGTTTGTTGATGTTTTGCTTTGTTTGATGCTGTCAAACTACTACATGGTGATGTGTTCGACAGAATATTGCGTTGCTTTCCAAGTACTATAATTCTACTTGTTTCGCCACACTGTGATGGATGTTTGCCGGCAGACTTTGGCTGAAATTTAACTTGTACGTGAGTTGATTCAAACGGTTTTGGTTTTTTGTCACAATGGCAGCTGCCTCTTTGCTTCTGCTGCCTATCGAAGCCAAACAGAATCTGACACTATATGTCGGCATGATGGGCTGCAAGTACGCGAAGCTGCAGGGTGGCGAAGGCGTGCAACCCATGGCGAACTGTGCGCGGTGGGGCTTGAAAGTGACTCCTGTGGAGGCGGGAACATAGCGGTGTTGTGCGGACGTGCTGATTCGAGTTACGTAACCTGTGTCAGGCGCTGCAGCGGGCCGCCAAGACGGACGTTTGCGATCAGCGCTGGGAGAAAATCGATGGCGCCGACGCGAACGATCTTGTGGTTGCCGCGGTGCGTTTTACCGCCACCGGCATCTTAACCTTGCAGGCAGAATACGCATTCACTTGTCGCTGCGCTTGTGCTGACTGTGCGCGGCGCGCTCATGCGTTTGCTTCCTGTGTTTCGCACAGGCCCACGGCGTCCTCGAGCAGTGGGGCGATGGGATGCGTCTTCGTGAACCACTGCTGCCGGCGAGATACAGTAGCGATGGGGACCTTCTCTACGAGGTAGACGTTGGTGAACCTGTGATGAGGCCTATGGAAAGAATTCCTTAAGTGAGCGCCTCCGTGAAATTCAGATGTCCGTGTCTGGATTGAATATCCGTCAAATTCAGATGTCCGTGTCTGGATTGAATCTCTCTTCCAAACTGTTCTTTTGTTGATCCGGCGGAGATGCCGGGAGCGGACTTGCAATGCTTGGGACCAAAAAGAATCCCTAACACTAGTCTGTTGTGTAAACATTTATTTCATCTGCTTGATTTTTTTTCATGTGTGAAAAATTTTGCCAACTGCATTTTGCTTTATTGTTTGCAATTTTCGCTGAATCAGTTTGCACTTGTGGTGGATCAGTTTGCTTTATTGTTTGCAATTTTCAACTTGTGGTGGATCAGTTTGCAATTGTCCGAAGGTTCCCTTCGTCCTCTCATTAGAGTGAAAGGCTCAATTTAGGATTGGATTGTGCTTATCTGGACTCAAACTTTCGCTGGATTCAATTGTCCTGATTTCATAGATCGCTGGATTCAACTTATGTTTGTTTGTGATGTAATTTCGCGTTTGATGCTGGGTAACTACAAGATGAAAGGACAAGATTTGTAAGTTGGATTCTGTTTTTACTGTTTGCAAGTTTCGCTGGATTCAACTATGCTGATTTCGACATTCGCTGGATTCAACTTGTGGTGGATAAGTTTGGATTTTTGTTGTTGATATACACAATGCTTTCACTTGCCTTGAGGTTGCCTCCGTTCTCTCATCGAAGTGAAAGGCTCGACAAAACTTGTGACTTGTGAAGAACATACGATATTTAGGAATTGATCTTGCTTATCCGGACTTGAACTTTCGCTGGATTCAAAGGTTCTGATTTCATAGTTCGCTGGATTCAACTTATGTTTGTTTGTGATGTAATTTCGCGTTTGATGCTGTGCAACAACAAGATGAAAGGACAAGATTTGTACATTGGATTCTGCTGTGCTGTTTACAATTTTCGCTGGATTCAACTATGCTGATTTCGATATTCGCTGGATTCAACCTGTGGTGGATCAGTTTGGACATTTCCCTCAGAAGATTGAGTGTGATGCAGGCGCAGTGGCTGCCGTGTCTGATCAACCTTTTGCGGCAGAACGATACGTGCCCTATGTGAGTTTTTGAATGACTTTTTTTTTGTTGTCAGTGGAATGGAGTTTGCGCATACTTGTCATGTTTTCCGCTTTCATGACTGAGCGATGGCGGTTGAATCGTTTGTGTTTTGGTATAAGTGTCTATGCTCAAATGCTTTTGCTTTGATCCCGATCGCGTTCGGTCTGCGATCCCATGACACTGCCCGATGGACGTGCGTTGGCAACTTTGCAGAAACCGTTGTGGTCTCCGTTGCCAGAACATCATTCTGAATGCTGATCTTTGTGGACCTTCAACCTATAGAAGATGGTGTTTCTTGGTGTTTCTGGCGTTTTCTGGCATTTCTGTCCTTGACAGAAACGTCAGCCTAAACGCCAGAAACACCAACTCTGCTGCCCTTCACTCTCTGACTCGTTTGTGCCTCAATCTGTCAGCCTAAACAGCAAAGGCTCTAACAAGATCATTACGAGGTGAACGTTGGTGAACCTGTGATGAGGCCTATGGAAATAATTGCTTGAGTGAGCGCTTCCGTCAAATTCAGATGTCCGTGTCTGGATTGAATCTCTCTTCCAGACTGTTCTTTTGTTGATCCGGCGGAGATGCCGGGAGCGGACTTGCAATGCTTGGGACCAAAAAGAATCCCTAACACTAGTCTGTTGTGTAAACATTTATTTCATCTGCTTGATTTTTTTTCATGTGTGAAAAATTTTGCCAACTGCATTTTGCTTTATTGTTTGCAATTTTCGCTGAATCAGTTTGCACTTGTGGTGGATCAGTTTGCTTTATTGTTTGCAATTTTCAACTTGTGGTGGATCAGTTTGCAATTGTCCGAAGGTTCCCTTCGTCCTCTCATTAGAGTGAAAGGCTCAATTTAGGATTGGATTGTGCTTATCTGGACTCAAACTTTCGCTGGATTCAATTGTCCTGATTTCATAGATCGCTGGATTCAACTTATGTTTGTTTGTGATGTAATTTCGCGTTTGATGCTGGGTAACTACAAGATGAAAGGACAAGATTTGTAAGTTGGATTCTGTTTTTACTGTTTGCAAGTTTCGCTGGATTCAACTATGCTGATTTCGACATTCGCTGGATTCAACTTGTGGTGGATAAGTTTGGATTTTTGTTGTTGATATACACAATGCTTTCACTTGCCTTGAGGTTGCCTCCGTTCTCTCATCGAAGTGAAAGGCTCGACAAAACTTGTGACTTGTGAAGAACATACGATATTTAGGAATTGATCTTGCTTATCCGGACTTGAACTTTCGCTGGATTCAAAGGTTCTGATTTCATAGTTCGCTGGATTCAACTTATGTTTGTTTGTGATGTAATTTCGCGTTTGATGCTGTGCAACAACAAGATGAAAGGACAAGATTTGTACATTGGATTCTGCTTTTATTGTTTGCAAGTTTCGCTGGATTCAACTATGCTGATTTCGGCATTCGCTGGATTCAACTTGTGGTGGATAGGTTTGCATTTTTCCCTCACAAGTTTGAATGTGATGCAGGCGCCGTGGCTGCGGTGTCTCATCAACCTCTGCGGCAGAACGACGCGTGCCCTATGTGAGTTTCCGAAATTTTGTTGGCAGTGGGATGGAGATTGCGTATACTTGTCAAGTTTTCTGGTTTCATGAATGAGCGATGGCGGTTGAATCGTTTGTTTTCTTGGTATGAGTGTCTATGCTCAAATTCTTTTGTTTTGATCACGATCGCGTTCAGTCTGCGATCCCATGACACTGCCAGATGGACGTGCGTTGGCAGCTTTGCAGGCACCGTCGTGGCCTCCGTTGCCAGAACATCATTCGGCAATGCAAGGCATTTCGGAGAGGGTGTCGGATTTGTATCATGACCAGGACACGTGGACAGAGCTGGATCTTCGTCTCAGAGACGTTGAGTGGTGTATGACGGACATTGGGCGTTGGCCTCTTGACGTCTGGTGCGTGTTCGCCTCTGTTCAAGATTTGTGTTTGGTTGGAAATGTCAACACTGCGAGCCGTGTGGATGACGTGGGCAGAATCTATGGCCATCGAGTGACCGTGGTCGTCTCCATGCTGCATCCCCAGGAGATGAAGACTCGAGGAGCGCCGTCAGATTGGGTGAGGCACTTCGCAGAGCGGTCTGTGCGTCACGTACAACGTCCGTTGGACGATCTGGTGGCTCGCACTGACGAGCAGCGAAACCAATATGCCCGAAAGTGTATTTCCATGTGGTTGCTTGTATGCAGAGACCTTTGGTGTCACAAATTAGCTCTGCGGCCCGACGAACCATTTGTTGTGCTGTTTCACTGCTTCGGAGGCCGCAACAGAGGCCCCGCCATGGCCTGTGTGTGGTTGATCATCGGCTACGGCTACACCACAGAGGAAGCCGTGGATTACATTCTGTTGGAACGAAGGGGCACGTGGCCTTGGCGTCGACGCGACTACGTTTTGTGGGCCTTCAAAATTCTGGAAGATGCCAGAGACGAAATAGTGGACTATTTTCAATGCAAATTTGCGTCGTCCTCGAGTGTGTCTCGGATGTCCGTATCCGGCATGCATTCTTGACGCCGACGTGGACAGATGTTGTTTCAATTCGATGTTTTTCGAATTCAGGTGGACGTGCTGTGTTTGAAAGACATTCCAATACTGTGCATCGCTTCTGTCAAAAAAGTGCGTCCCTTTTTTTTTCGAACTTGCTTTTCGACGTGGAATGCAAGGCAGATGTTGCAAACACTGATGTTTAACGTTTTTTGTTTCTTTTCGCCGTTGGATTTGGCTGTGAATTTCGTTCTCGCCTGGCCAGTTGTGTGTTCCACTCGGCCGGCAAGCCAACATCGCATGGACCTACTGCGGAGAGCCTTGCAAACTTCGCAAAATTCTTCAACCGGAGCAGCAGTGAGCATGCAGGGTGCCACTGGTGATGTTTTGGAAACGACTTTGGACAAGTTGACCCTGGCAGGCTCCGAAGACATGAGAATTTTGTTGAAGAGCGTCTATTATGAGCCGTACCAGATCAAAACAAGAGACCAAAGTCGTGACTTTACCAAGTTGGTCGGAAAGGTGACAGACAAAGATGGCAATGGCATGTACTATGAGGTGCGAGGCAAAGACCAACAGAGCTGTGAAAGGCAATTTCAAACGCTGCTTTCAGGAAAACCTTTCTTTGTTTCAAGGCTGAAAGTACAGAAGAAGAATCCATACTATGGACATCTTTATGCAGACTTCAGCGAAAGAAATAGCCGGACGCAATTCCATGCCATGGCTCCATCGCATCCCAGTAGTATGCAGATGAACCAAGTTTTTCCAGTGGCCAAATCCGATCTTTCGGTCTTGAAGCGTTTGGGCCTGGATAAGAAGAGAGTGGACATCATAGGCAAAGTTGTCGCCATGAAAGAACAGGAGCTGCCAAGTCATCTCAAATGCGATCTGTACATCAAGGACGAATCTGACAAGGAGTTGAGGGTGCAGCTGTGGGGAGAGACCATGGTGCAGAAGGCTCGCACCATCTCGCTCGGCGAGGTGGTGCAGGTGGATAACGCCATCTTGCAAAGACAGGTGGAGACTGGCACCATTGCCGCAACCGCAGAGGCGGGAAAAGACAGCAAGCACGGCTTTTGTGCTTGGCTCCACATCAGTCCTCCAGGTTCTAGGACTGAGGCCTTGCAGGCACTGACGTTGGAGCGTGGCGAAGCTATTTCCAGTGCATGGGCTGGCTCTTTGTCAGGAGGAAGCAGCCTGCGTCCGACAACCGGCAAGAGCAAAGCCATTGTGACTTGCTGCTCCACTGCTGCTGCGTGTTCCATTGTGGCTGGAGAGTCTTCCGATGTGGTTGAAATTCAGCTGCACGGTGTTTGGCTGGCGGGTGTGCGAGGTGCCGATGTGGCTTACTGGCCATGCAAAAAATGTAAAACCAAAGTGGACCAGGAGACGGGCTTGTGCAAGAAACACAGCACGCATGGTTGCGCGACGGAGCAGGAAGACAACCGCACAATTCTCGCCACGGTGCACTTGGCTGATTGGACAGGGCAGCTCGACAATCTGCTGGTGAATGAAGCGGCCTTGTGCGAGCTGACTGGATTCAAGACTGCCGAGTTGCTTTTGCAGGAAGTGGATAGGCATGGAACCGTGGCGTTGTGCTTCAGGCGTCGCTGCGATGTCCGTGTCGCGACGAGCCCCAAGCACAAGCAGTGGTCGGGCAGCGCTGCTCCCCAGCTTACGGCTGCGACGCAACTGTCACTCAGTGCTTCGCAGACGTCGCCAGCAGAAGTGCGGACGTCTCAACAAGAATGTCAGTTTGAGGTGGTGCATGCAAAGCCTGCGTTGATTGCGGACTTCGATGAAAGTCGCCGCCCTTGTGTGCCAAGGATCTTGCGGCTGGAGGCGTGGTTTAAAATGTTGTTTACATTTTACATGTTTCGGATATTTGAATTCCTTGGCTTAGGCGACGCGTGTTGTTCTTTTTGTCACCTGTTGACAGGGCCACCGCACAGGCGGCAGCATCGTGCCGGTGTCGGACTTGGACGTCGACTTGGAATACACGGCGCTTGGAGTGGTTTTCACAAAAGCCGACACGATGTGCGAGCATGTGACCATCCTTGCCAAGACCACGGATGAGGCAGAAGTGAAAAATTCGCAGACAGCTGGTGCAGCATGGATGAGGTTCGCACAGGTTACACCTATTTTTGGTTCCCAAAAACCTTTTGCTGTGGAAGGGGTCACCCCAATAGCAAAGGTTTTGCAATTTGACATGTCTGACGGAGAACCACGTTTGCTTGTGGGGACGCCCACCAAAAGTGGTGGCCAAATCACTTTGCTGGCGGAGAGGATCTTTCGTATCCAGACATCAGAGGTTGATATCTACGCAAAGGAAATGTCAGCAGTCCATGAAACTTTGCAAGGCGACAAGATCCAACCAGTGACGTCCAAACGACCGGCGGATTCGATGGTTCAGGAGACGCCATCCAAAAAGTTCGCGCCAGCTTTTCTGGCTGAGTGACGTCGGCACCTTTGTTTTGACGTGCAACTGACGTGCCTTGCAAGATGTTCGTGCCTTGCTGGCCAGATTTTGATTTCTAAATGTTGTCTGCAATTAAGATGTCCGTGCCTTGATTGGCAGCGCAACCATTTGCGACGGCGGCAGACCTGCTTCGCCGAC
>OMLO01001392.1_pt1 | contig 18577 bp, 9 predicted proteins | sample 1674811 | NCBI WGS metagenome assembly OMLO01 (sample SAMN06265003, study PRJEB25207) | coral metagenome | isolation source: Coral host | place: Mexico:La Bocana,Puerto Morelos, Mexico | collected 2008-11-13 | reverse complement strand
TAAGAACCGCGCTCGGCCCATGGCCGCGCGGTTAAAAAATAAACCAAGGGTAGATTAAGAACCGCGCTCGGCCCATGGCCGCGCGGTTAATTAGTTTGCATATAAATGAGAAAGATAGAGAGGTTGTATCAAAGTAAGGACACTTCAAGTATGGTTAGTCTAAACAGGGAGGTGGGAGGGAGCGCGTGACATACATCTGATATTAGATAAAATATGGCTTTGATATTCGGTGTTGATATTTTTCAAGAAAAAATCCATCAAGCCAGCGCAGCAGCTGCACGAGCTAAGAAGATGCAGAAGCCCAAGGTGACAAGACAACCGGTAGGATAGCTATTAGCTGTACTACTAAATACATATCATTTGAATCGTTTGCTGTGAAAATGAGGAAGATTGCTAGTGTCTGGTCCCTTGATTGTATTTTGACTTATTTAGCTTTTTATTAACTTCTTTTCCAACAGAAGAGCAAAGAGACGTCAGTGCCACCCTCCCTCCCAATACAGTCACAAGATATCAAACAAGAAGACACTGCTGTTGATTCTGCTCCGGTTTCCATTCAGTCAATCCACCGTGCACAAGTATCGGCTTCTACATCATTTTCGCAAGCTGAGAGCGGTATGGTTTATTTTTACAAATTCTATTGAGAGAAAATTTTTAAGAGTTTGATTTTGAACAACTGATTACTGTACATGCTAAGTGCATTACAGGCAAAAGATAATATTATTAGACGGTAAACTACGGTTGTACTAACGTACAGAAAGTCACAGTCAAGACAAGCGTAATATGTACTCTTTATCTTTAGATGTTACCATAAGTAAGTTGAAAAACAAATTTCTTATATAATATCATGGGTGACAAATTACTCCTTAATTTTGGCACAAAATTTCAGCCGTAATTTATAATTTCACATGTGAAATTATAAAATTGCTATGGCAACGCTTCCGTAACCCAGGATTGTGAGCGTAATTTGTCACCCATGATATTAAAAGGTAACCAAATGGTATACTGTCTCGTGAAATTATTTCCTAATTTCACTCGTCACCATTTGATTACCCATACATGTTACTTTCCTTTTGTGCATATTTCTCCCAGCTTGTGTATAAACGTATAAAGCCAGAGAGGTTTTAATACTCTAATGAAAATCATTTGATTGCTTTCTCCAGTAAACAGTTAATTTTCAGGGTGATCGTATCCTGTTGATTTAATATGAGTATTATTAACATTTTATAGCAACGGACCAATTACAAGTGAAAGGTCCATCAAGGCTTAACACCGCTGACCTAAGCCTTGCTGACTCACCTGGCCGGAAGTTCACCAGCGCTCTGAACACGCATACTAGTGTACTAAATACTGCTGACGAGTCTGTGGACGCCAGTCCCCTTCAACTTGCTGTAGTCAGTGATGAGTTGCAAGGTGATATAAGAGATTCACGGAAGGGCAGCTGGAGCAGTGAGAGTTCAGATGGTAGTAGTGCCAGCGATCACGAGAGCGACAGTGGCTCAGGGGAGAGTAGCAGTGAAGAAGTGAGAGAATTGCATCAAGGAAAAGGCAAATCTTTACCGGGTATATTACTCTGCGTTAGTCCCTTTAAATGTTTCAAACCTCAATTCCCATTTACGTGTCGTTCACCATGAAAATTTTAATGTAACTCGTGCCTTGTGTATCGGTATACCCTAACTTACCACCTTAAAACTCTTCAATTCCTGGTCAGATGTATTGCGAATTGAAGCAGGGTGAGGGAGAGGTAGGGTTTGGGGGCTGATGAAGTGTGACAATTAAAGCAGTGTAAAAGTCGAGGCTTAATTTGCTTCTAAAATGGTGGAGACCTTAAATCAGAGCTGATATCCTTACACCACAATGAATTTTAATTGTTATGTAGGAGAAGATAACAGGTTTACCGCCGAAGAACTTCAGGGCAATCAGCTGATTGACGACAAAGGTAATTCTGACAAAGAATAGTGTGTTAAATCGAACTCTCCAAGATGTAAATTCCTGAATAAAGGGGTAAGTTTCTAAAGAAACTTTGGTGCTGTGTCTGTGGAGAGTATTACAAGATAATTTGGTTTTATCAACTGGGTTGATAATGTGAATTGGTCACCGTAACGAGATTCGGTGACCAATTCACATTATCAACCCAGTTGATAAAACCAAATTATCTTGAAAATTCCTTTAGCTTACATTCGATATTTAGTTTAAGTATTACTCTTCTACCCAGAAATTCCGTTCGGGCAAAAAGACGTACTTTTGCAAAAAGCGCCTTGATAAGCAAAGGCAAACTTACACGTGGAATCGATTTGATATGTAGACCGCAAAACAGGGACCATGCTGAACCAAACTAATGCTATTACCTCTAATACAAGACAATGTTACAACATAGTATAGACTTATTAAGTATATTGGATATCTAGCTATTTATATATTTACCTCAGGGAGTGTATTCTCAATTTTTGTAATTTGAACAATTGTGAATGTTGTTTCTATTAATAGTGGGTTATGATGCCGACGATAATGAGGGCGGCAGACCGGAAAACGCTGAAAGTAGCAGTGAGCAAGGTAAACTACAGACAACAGACCAGTTATTAATCGAAAACTGAACGATTCAGTTTTATAAATACAACCTAAACGAGAGAGTTGTTGTTTTCAGATATCTTTTATTCTTTATTCGTGATCCGGAAATTCTTACTCAACATCAGATCTTTTGTAAGGAATCTTGATCGGATTCTGGTTGGAGTCCTATTGTAATCTAGTTATGTCTTACAATAGGTGATTTGAATGATGGCGTAATTTGACTACAACTACCAGAATTCTTCACTTTTTCTGCTTCTTATAGTAATTAGAGCAATTATGTAAACGTCACTAGGAATTCCAAATTGGAATACAGAAAAACCGAAAGAAAGACAGCGACGTGCAAATGTGCTATTATATCACAATTACTTTTGTCCGTATTTCAATGCAGGTTTAAGCAGTTCAATTGCTGTTCATGGCATGGCAAACTGAATTCTGTGTTCGTTTGTTTTCAGGGTCTGCAAGTGACAGCGACTTCAGTAACGTGGACTGAACTAGCGTCTTCAAACTTTCTGCTATTACATTGTTTTATTAAGTTTTTCACGTGACCCGTTGTCTGCATTCATTATGTCTAAAACCTGTGGATTATAATAAAGAGGTTCAGACAAGATACCAACATGGCAGAGGATGTTGGACTAGTATCAACAGAGGAGAAGTAAAGTGTTAAAACAGTAAATGGCTAGTTCCAAAGGAAACAGTTTTGTTTCTAAAGCATCTCAATGTTTTGGGGCATTCCAGGGAAAGCACAACTTACTGGTTTACCGGGAGAGCGGTCAGTAAGTGACTTGTTATACGGCAGTTTCGAGAAATGGAGGCCTAAAATCGTACATAACAATACCGGTACCGGTACAGCAAGGAAATAAAAGGCATAGATACAAGTATACATACGTCTCTTTCCTTTCTACCGCATTCTCCTAAAATGGTGTTCCGACATCCCATGCATTGTTCATGTTTCAACTAGCGTATCTTCTTCCTGCTCTTGAAGAACCACTGTGGAACTGAACTCATTGTACTTTACAATTTAGCTGAACTGATCATGGGAGAAGATGTTAGCAAATGAACAAATTGCCAGGCTTTTGTAACAAAACTAAAATTTTAAATCGAGTAGGAAGTACGCCAGTGGCTCTGACGCCAGTAGAGTTTTGATCACAAACGAGTCAAGTACACGCTTTCATCTCTCGCTCCATCTAACGTTGCTATGACACCTTGGGGCTCCTTCCTCCCCTCCCCCCAAAAAAGAACCGCCAGCTTCTCAGTTGAAGTATTGTCAATCATTTTTTCCAGTGTCAAATATAAAAGGAAGCACCTCTTTTCCCCGAACTTATGACGCAGGCTATTGCGTGACTTTTCGACCATTTTATTTCATTTGGATTCTTTGATTATCCTGTTTCCCGTTTCGGCGCATCAGATCAAACATTCAGTATTGGTTTCAGTATATGAGACCCACATGGTTATTTTCTTTGTATTTCATGATGTGAGTTCAGTAGACATCTGTTAATGTTCTGACAAACAAAAAATGATTTTCGAGCATACATTTAACGCCTTTTGTTGGTAATCGAACGTATTTTGCATATTAAAATTGCTTTTTTAATTTAGAAAAAAACAGCTGCTGCACACGATGTTATATTTTTCTTCCCTGGTTCATCAGTTTTGCTGCCTCAACCTATTTCCCTCAAACAGTGAACCCGAATTTTCAGAGACAGCGATCAAACGTGAATGGAAATTTAGTACAACGACGGTTTCAACGAACAAATAGGCGTGAATCAACTGACAGGAAGACATTTGTTTTGCTGTTCGCAGATAAGCGGCGAACTCTCTTATAATGAATTGATTGATGAACCAATAATTCATAAGCAGTAGATCGCGAGGACGCTTTGAAAGCGATCTGTCTAACATAAGAAACTCGACGGTTCTCGTTGCGGTTTTCTCGAGAATAACCGAACAATCGGAATGATGAAACTTTTTGCTGTCACTCAGCTCTATGTGGTTCTTGTAGCGTCACTGAGGGCAAATGAAGGTAAGTTACAGCTGATTACTCCGCTTCGATACGCACCTTTCAATTATATATCTAATGTATAGGGCAGACAGTTGAAGATGCGAAGTAAAAACATGACTTATCAAAGTATTTCTTCATTATTCACAACTGGAAAGATGGAACAGAATGTTATGAGTTGTAGTTTAATTTAGTTGGTATATGAATGGTTCGGTTTTTTTTTATACTAAGCTGCGAAAATGACCTATTTAGAAATTCATCATTGCCATATTTGAAGCCCTTTATTGAGCAGTAGAATATTTCTTAGAGAATCCATTGCGCACTAACTTGACCAGACTTGGTTGGTTTCACGGACGGAAATGAACACAAGAATATCGTTCCCATCTCGTGATCTCTTTCGAAGTCATTGAGCTGAATGAGTAAAGTGTAATAAATTATTCCGTTTATTGGCGCTACAGTGCAGTCAATATATCATCTCAGTCCGGTTTTGGCCATATCTCGGCCATATCTCGGGTAGAAATCAACAGAGATCCGTTGTCAGTGTCTTGTATAATTTTGGGAATTCAGTGTTTTTTGGAGGATTTGTGCGACTCCAAGCAACATCGTCTGTTTCTCTACAAGCATAAGGAAGGAACTTGTACTAATAATTTTTAATCCCAAGTAGCTTTAATTTTGGCCCGTATTGCAACGATTTCGATTTTTCAGCAGGTCGGCATCATATCATTAGCCGAGGACATCTCAAGCCTCCCGAGGAACCATTCTTTACAGCAGATGTAGAACCAGTTGAAGCTGACCTTAGGGGTGAGACTCTGAACTTGGAAAGAGCTTTGTGGTTATTGGTTTCAGTAGACAGAAAATCTCTCTAAATAAACCTGCATCTTGATTTTGCATTGAAGGGGCTGAAGAGAAGAGAGATGAAACACCTGAAATAAATGAAGGTACGATCATGGTAGTACGTTAAAGAAATGTACAAAAATTATTATCACTGGAACACAAAACGCGTATACTTTTAAGTTTGTTTGGTGTTTTTTTCGTTTATGCGCTCATATTCGTTTCACAAAAAGAAACTAGCAAATTGCCTTTTCCTAGTCCTTGCGTAAAAACATATGGTACTTAAATATCCCTACTGGCCACTCCCCAATGAGGCTGTTACTAAAACAAACCTCACTACGCGCTGACAATCTTGGCAAATAGAGGATAGCGCATTCGCTAATTTCAATTTTGATAGCTTTTTTCTTTGATGGCATCGGATTTCGTGGGGAAGAGCACTGGTTGAACGCGAAGCTGGCGATTGAACTAAAAACAAGTAAAAAATGTTTCCCAACCGCAATGCTAACCGGCACTCCATGGGGCGCATTTGATATCATTTTTAACTTTTGTGTAGTTAAAGTTCATGTTATTGTAGATGGTCTTTTGTGACTGCTGGGTTGGGTTTTTTTCTCATTTGTAAATTAGCATAAATAAGGCTGTGATCAGATAAGTGATGAAAAACCCGCACTGGTGATTTTCTCAGCATGACAATTATCAAGTCAATGAATGTCTCAGATATTCTGGTCGGTTCTTTTATGACATTTCAATCCATATGTGTTCAATATTCCGAGAAGCGTCTACCAAGACGGGTTTCCATTCCATCCTTACTCGGCTTTGAAACGACAGATCAGTGTTGTAAGTTGCCCATAATTACAATGTTATTTAGCTGTATGTGTGTAACTCCTTCATCTGCCGCTTCTCTGTATGGTATAAAAGGGCTCTTAACGTCTGCAACAACAATCACGATTTTCAGACAACTTCCTTCAAAAGAAGCTAGCAGGTGCTGAACTGAACATTATTTTGAACTTTATTCGAATTCCAGAGTGCGTCTACATCGGTTAAAATAGTACAATCAGTGAGGCTTTCCTCATTCACGGCAAAATGCTGCTCCAAATCGCCTCAGGAAACTTTCAGTGATTAAAACCGGAATTTCTGGTCGAATGGAATGGCGGCCGGAACCATTAACAAGGTTCTTTATAATTGGCCAAACGAAGTAATAGATAGAGAAGACAAACAATTCCTCTAAACCGAAGAACAAAAGATTAGCAAACGAATGAAAGTAGTGTAGGTTAACTGGAATGGAAAGCGTCTTATTACCGCCCTTTCTCCCGTGCTTTTAATGCCTTGTTGCCACATTCAGAGCTGTATTTTTTTTCAAGATACGTCAATTTCGATATATTAAATTTTAACTGGGCTTGAGGCTACTGGAATAAAACAAAAGAAACTAAGTCGAGGTTGAGGGATGAATAATGATGTCTTTAGTTTAATTCCAGTGAGCCTCGGAGCGAAGTTCTAAATTGGCCTATTGTTACCTTTGATTGATATGTACGTGCGCTGTATTGTAATTTAGCATTTGTTTGTCTACATTTTGGACACTATGACAGATTAATCTGATTGCAAGATCTTCATCTAAATAGCTTCAAAGCTAATTTTTCGATGAGACAGAGTTCGTGGATTCAAATCACATCGGTGCCATTTTTTCGGGTATTGCAAATAGCTGAGAGGATTTTCTCGTCATTTTGTACAACATTATTCTTAGATTACAGGAAATTACGTTAACTACTTGACATACACCCTTGACGGCTTCCGCTACATTGATCCTCACTAGGCTAATTCACTGTGCCTATCGAAGATAATCTTCCAGTTCTTTAAAAAATATCATTTGCAGCTAAACGTAACCCAACTTCAAACAGAACATTTTACAACGAAACATTTACTTATATTAGCTCATACTAGCATCACACGTTTCACAATCTTATGCTCAGGCTCTTTTGATTTTATCATGAAATCATTTTGCCCTCTATTGCCTCCAGAATATGATTTTTGTGCTGTGTTCGTGCAGGTAAAGGTAAGTTATGTCTACATGCAAGCCACGTGGCTCATCAGGCCGGACCTTATCTCCAGTTTCTGTAGCATGAAGCGACTCGGAGTATTTCTACTCCCCCCTGGATGGAATGCTTGTCCATCGCAGGGTTACTGCCAGCATTGAATTCGCTGGTACCTTGGTGAAGAGAGCTCGGACCCTGAGAGAAAAGTGTTTTTTTTTTCTAAGGACGCAACACAAGTGTCCCCGGCTGGGTCCGGCGAGGACTTTAATTTATTAAAAAATGTATGGTTTTCCTTGCAGACGAACATTGGAGTTACAGTCGAGGAACAACGGGACATAAAATGCCACCCCCTAAGGGTCCTCTGAGGGACAAAAAGTCCCCAGGAGTACCACCTAGTGAAGGTAAGTGTTTTCATCTTTAATCTCTAACAAAACTCTTATCTCTAAAATACCTTTATCGACACTTGTAACTTTCTGGTCCCAACTTTCGGGGTAGGTGGTCGCTGCTTTCGGGTTGTTAAGACGTGTTCCGTATGTAGGCTCATCCCCGGTAACAAAATGGTAAATCTTTTGGAAATAAGCATTAAGTGCATTAAGGTGGGTCATTATAACCACTGTATATTGGTTGATGCCATATTCATGGTATCAAAAATGTGCCCAATCATTGTTGAGTATGTTGTGGTCAATTTTGTGGTACCATAGGTTGCCATGGCAACAATTTGACCTGCAAAACACCCTTAATTTTAGATTTAAGGTCTTGCAACTCTTAAAGTTTCAAAAACTATAAGATGGCTCTGAATTGTTTTTAAACTTTGCAAAACATTGCATCGCATTATGCTTATCACAATCAAAGGCTCCATAGAGCTACCTCATGGTATGAATTGAATAATTAACCTGCTATTTGGCTTATTTCGCGAGGTTGTTTTTGGTCTTTAGCCACACGTTTGGACAGAATTGTTGTGTTTGCAGTCAATTGATGGCGAAAAATTTCCTTAGATTTTAAATTCTGAAGATTTAGTTAAGGTTTGCATTGTCCAAATTTTATGATGCGATGAATTATGTATTTTTTAAATCTTTATGCGAACGTTCAGGGAAAACGTGCCATGACATAACAACGGAGTTTCATTACCCACAAAGGGGACAGGACGCCATTTTGAATCCGTCCAAATAGTTTGACATATTCTCGCCTTTGTTCTACCCCCGAATACATACACTGGGACGATGGCGCGACTCTGAGTACAACGAGACAAACTTTAATCCAGGTTTAATGGAAAAATTAATGTCTAACAAAACTGAGTGATTGATTTTTAATTTAATTTAATTTAATTTCTTCCACTACCAAACCCCGTAGCATGACGTACGACATACCATGAGATCAAAATAGGGGTCACCGAGCTCGTTTGTAAGAGTTGAGTTGTAAGAGCTTAAAGTTTCAGTAGGCATTTTCGTCCAAGGTGTAAAAATAGTTTGAAGTTTGCAATAGTTTCGAACAAGAGACCATGTTTCGAATTAATTTTACCAACTTATTTTTCTGAGCATTGTACCCAAGAAAACAATCTTCTGTTAAGTAGAATGTCTGGCAGTGCCGAGAATAGTAAAATAGCGAATAGTCATTTGAACTTGCTTTTCAGAGTGTATTGGAGAATATAAGACTGGTTATAACAAGTTACGATTAAAATTCTCGCTTGTGTGGCGCGGTTATTTTCTGCGGGTTGCTGAGAGATTTGTTGAAACTGCAACTACTCCTAAGCCACACATTTGCACATTACCTGAAGACCTATTTTTATAAATTGCTGTCGTAATAAATTGTCGAGAGTCCTTAATTTCACTTTTAGCTTTTCACCGTTTACGTTACCCCTTATATGATTTTTATCGCAGAAGAACAACGAAGTGACAGTCGAGGAACAAAAGGTTATAAAATGCCACCCCCTAAAGGTCCTCTGAGGGACGTAACCTCGCCAAGAATCTCGCTCCATGAAGGTAAATTTATCTTGTAAGCTTTTGGCAGCTTACAACTGAGAGTTTCCTATGTTTCTTTGTTCCCCATTAATACATTTTATTGTTACCAAAAATTTTTCGCCATAGATGCCCTTAACCAATAAAAGAAATATTCTTTGCTCCCTCAGTTTAATCTAAAAATATGCCCTGTTATCTTAAAATAAGTGTCCCAAAACCTATGGAAGGCTCTAGTAACTTACGGAGAAAAAACGCGCACTCTAAGTAGTGAGCAATTTCCAGTCTGTAATATAAGGAGATTTAAGTACGATTATAAGATCAAGGACAAGCACGACTTTTCATTTCTAGCTCTGCATTATCATGTCACATGCGTACTTCTATTCAATCTCATTCTCGTAGTCAAATCTAAAGATTCATGGCTCACCCTGTAACACTCACCACTGACGTAAAACAAAGAAAACAAAGAAGTCAAGATAATAGACCCTGACCCTAACAATAACTACAAAACAAAAAGAAACTTCAAAAGTTTTTACACCGAGGTAAACCCAGGTCCCTATTGTTTCCACAATACGTGTTTTGAGCAATAAACAGACATGAATTGAAAATAATTTGTTGACAGGCAGTTGTGGCCGGACTTCAAGTTCTTCTTCACGAGTCGTCAATGGCGCAGACGCAACAGTTGGAGAATGGCCGTGGCAGGCCCGCCTGCAATTGAACAACAATCATCTCTGCGGAGGGACACTGATCATGCCAGAATGGGTGATGACTGCTGCCCACTGCGTGCTAGACGATGACAGCAGCAAGTATGAGGTGATCCTTGGTGATGTTGATCGCAACAAAGTTGAAGGAACCGAACAAGAATTCAAAGTGAAGCGTATTATCAAGCATGCCTTCTTCTCACACCCAGTTCCATATGAAAATGACATTGCGTTATTTCAACTCTCTCGCCCAGCTAAACTAAACGACCTAGTGAACACGGCTTGTTTACCTGAATTTCTAGAAGACGTGCCTGTTGGAACGGAATGCTATATAACAGGTAAGTATTGTGAAGTTCTCTAGTTCTTGATGCTATTTCCAGGAAATATTGACACCCTAAGGTGGATACCACCTTATCATAGGCATAAGAACTTTGGGGGAGAGGGACGGCCGGCGGCGACCTTCTTGCCCGAAAAATTTACGCAATGACCAAATGCTGAAATCTGGAATGCAAACCCACTTAAATTGCATGAAAAACAAAAACGTTCACAATTTCCACATCTAATGAGACTACTATAATACCAACAAATTTGTTCTGTTCAAAGCTTGCATAGTCACTTAGCCAATCAATCATACTCTCTCAACAGTCTTAATCCAAGTAAAATCTAAAGCTTATTAAAGTTATAAAAAAGAATCTAACAAGAAATGTTATTTACCAGTTTTGGAAACCACACCAAAAAGTAAAGTTTTCATTTAAGTGTCATTAGTCAAAACATGATTTTTTTGTCCGAAAAATTACTTAATTTCTGTAGCTGGGGAAGGGCTGCAGTTCCCTCAAGCTTGCACGCCTATAACATTACCGCATTGGATATCACCAAACTGTGCTTGTAACTGTGATGATGACAAGAACAATTCACTATTGTTTTGTTTCCCACCGTGTCTTGTTTCGAGAGACAAAGAAACGTTCGATGTTGTTTAAAATGATGCGCATTGCTCTGTTGTTTGTACCAACGAGTGATACCGAAATGCCATTATTACCTAAATAGTTTGTCACCTTTTTAGGCTGGGGACAGATGTTTGGTAAAGGAGAGTCAGCTCCAATCCTACAACAAGCACGGATGCCTGTAGTTTCGAATGGCGCATGCGCAGCAAAGCTGGATACTTCTCCGAACGGTGGACTTCACACTGACAATCGAACCTGGATAGTGACGAGTAAAATGGTATGCGCAGGCGACGCTGGGGAGACTAAGACACATGGATGCTTTGGGGACAGCGGCGGGCCATTTCAGTGTAAGAATACCGCAGGCCAGTGGGTAGTGCAGGGTATTGTAAGCTGGGGTGACCCTGATTGTTCGTCAAGTAACCATTACACAGTGTTTACCCGGGTCAGTGTGTTCCGTAAGTGGGTTGATGATGCACTGGAAAGTATCAGGAGCATGGAAAAAAGTAGCCTTGACTAACCAGCGAGCCCAGCCGGAAAACAATAGCGATAATCCTATTTTAAAGAGATAAAGGCAGAAATTTGCGTAGTACCAGGACCCAAGGCGTTGAAAACGAGAGATCCCATATCCCATTTGATAACTATATTTAATAACATAATTGTAATAAGCTACGTCATATTCGCTGACGTACAACATGCCGGTTTTTCTCGAGGAGTTTTGCCAGGAGGAAAACTATACAAAAGAACACTAGTGTTTAAGTCACGTCTTGGTATTATACTAAATGTTCCTCAAAAATAAGTTATCTTTAAAAAATACTCAACAAATAAAGTAAACATACAAGTGATGTCCTCAGGCTTGAATTTTGGTAGACTAGTTGCAAGGACAACATGTAATCTGAGGCACAGCCTTGTCGGACAACATGCAGTAGAACCTCGATGTACCGAATACCTGTTAGAATGTATAACAATATGTTCTCGTCACAACAAAATCCTCCTTATAATCAAGGCTGTCCTGAAGCCCAAGAGTAACATCTACCCCGATATGACGAAAAAATGTCAACAAGTCAGACGCGAATGCCTCGTACTTTTTAGGATGTAAAAATCGAAAATGGCCAGGACAGAAGTTATGAAGCACTTTTTAGGGTATAGAGCCTGGAAATTAACGAACTGTCTAAAGGACCCGTTAAGATTTCGAATACACTAACTGAACGGCAGTCAATACTTTTTCAATATTTAGTCTAAAAGCAATCCAGTTAGCCTGAATATCACTCCGAATATCACTAACGAAATAACACTCCGGTTATCCTGAAGAGCACTCTGGTTAGCCTGATTATTATTACCACTCCGGTTAGCCTGAATAGCAGTCCACTTAGCCTAAATAGCACTTCGGTTACCCTGAATAGCTTCGCGATTAGCCTGAATAGCACTCCAGTTATCCGAAATAGCACCCCACTTAGCCTGAATAGCGCTCATGTTAGTCTTAACCTGAATAGCACTCAGGTTAGGCTGAATAGCAATCTGGCTAGCCTAAATAGCACTCCAGTTACTCAGAATAGGACTCCGGTTAGCCTGAATAGCACTTCGGTTAGCCTCAGTAACACTCCGGCTAGCCTGAATAGCACTCCGGTTACTCAGAATAGGACTCCGGTTAGCCTGAATAGCACTCGGTTAGCCTCAGTAACACTCCGGGTAGCCTAAATAGTACTCCGTTACTCTGAATAGGACTCCGGTTAGCCTGATTAGCACTCGGTTAGCCTCAGTAACACTCCGGGTAGCCTAAATAGCACTCCGGTTACTCAGAATAGGACTCCGGTTAGCCTGAATAGCACTTCGATTAGCCTCAGTAACACTCCGGCTAGCCTAAATATTCAGAATATTCGAATATTCGAATATTCGGTTATTCAGAATAGGACTCCGGTTAGCCTGAATAGCACTTCGGTTAGCCTCAGTAACACTCCGGGTAGCCTGAATAGCACTTCGGTTACTCTGAATAGGACTCCAGTTAGCCTGAATAGCACTTCGGTTAGCCTCAGTAACACTCCGGGTAGCCTGAATAGCACTTAGGTTACTCTGAATAGGACTCCGGTTAGCCTGAATAGCACTTCGGTTAGCCTCAGTAACACTCCGGGTAGCCTGAATAGCACTCCTCAGTGTTAGCCTGAATACTACTCCAGTTGCACTCCAGTTAGCCTGAATAGCACTCCTCTTTGCCTGAATAGCACAGTTTAGCCTGAACAGCACTACGGTTTGCCTGAATAGTACTCCACTTAGCTTAAATAGCACTTCGCTAAATAGCATTCCGGTTACTCCGAATAGCACTCCAGTTAGCCTGAATAACACTTCGGATAGCCAGAATAGTGCTCCACTTAGCCCGAATAGCATTAAGTTAGCCTGAATAGCACTCCGGGTAGCCTGAATAGCACTCCAGTCAATCTGGTTAGGACTCCACTTGGAGTCCTATCCAGATGCGAAGCAATCCGCGTTAGAATTTAGGAAACTAAGACGAATTTCTTTTTTTTTTCTTCATGGTAGTCGCAAATTTTAACGCAAGTTGTTACTGGCTACAAGTAATTGTAATGTAACGAATGTTAAACAACAACGTCTATCTGGATTCAAGGTTTTGTCGCAACATGGGAGGCTTCATGTGTTAAGCTTTGAGACTGCTTTACGAGATACAAATTTTATGCGTGACAAACTGGGCGTTGGATGAACGAGCAGCAAAGTGACTATTTGTAGCTCAAACTGTTTCAAACACCGCACAGAAGGAAAGGGAAATGTTGCTCTACCGAATTGATATTTTAGGCTTTTGTAAGTGTAGATGGACTGGTAATGGCTGTGTAACAATATTGCTGAGTAACACAACTATATATTCAGGGAGGAATGACAATGACCAAAAGAGGGAGTAGCGACCATGATGTCAAAATCAGCAAGAAGAACATGATAGCGTGGACGCCAATAAGCGAGAGAGAGATGGTAGCAAGATTTAAATCCAGATACAGAAAGATATCTGTTATACAATGCTTCGCCCCAACCAATGATGCTGAGGAGGAGACAAAGGACATATTTTACCAACAGCTGCACAAAGCAGTAGATAATGTGCCCTCAGATGATGTTCAACTAGTGATTGGAGATCTGAATGCCAAAGTAGGACGCTCTAACGAGGGAAGGGGTAAGATCATTGGGAAAAATGGGTTGGGTTACTTCCACATGCATTCTAAAGTAAATACACGAAACAACAGCCAACATTCTTTTAATAATTGCAACTTGTCGTTGACGATGATGTTTAAGTAAAGCTTTCATGCTGTAAGTGAAACTGATTGACATGCCTGAATTAAAAGTTTCAAATTCCACAACTTTAACAAGTAACCATGGTACCACAGCACATGGTGATAGTGTAACAAATAAGTGAAATACAATTACGGAGTAAATACACGAATTAGACCGAAATATTATCTATGAAAATGACAGATTACTGCACCCTAGACGTTTTGCAGATACACCGACGTGAAAATAACACACATGCTATTAAGTCGTGTCTCAACTAGAGTTCTCTCTGAAAATGACACTATTAATAGTATCTGCACTTTTTTGGTTCGAAATTAAAAACGTACGAAAAGTTTTGCAGCTAATGTCCTAAGAAGCAGCGAGCATCATGATGCCATTCTCGTAGGATATTACATTTCTGAAACTGAGCCTGTCATTTGATGATACAGACCCAGAGACCTGTATAAATAAATATATAATATAAACGAGAGTCATAATAAACAAATTCCACTAGGTGCTCAGTGGTTTTCATTTCAGTATTGTCAACCTAGTTGCCAAAACTTTTCACTTGTAAACTATTTTTAAGCTAGGTGCTTTGTCCTTCAACCACTGGTGCCACATACAAAGTAACGTTTTAACAAATTAACGTCTTACTTACTTACTGTTTTGTGCACACGAGTCCTACGAGACGAGAACGATAAACGGAGATACAAATATGCTCAAATAACTAACATACAAGGACGCCTTAGCATCGCTGGGTACAAGACTCGGGCTGACGTCAGCCGGTTAACGGCACGTGACCGAGCGTCCCAATTGTTGGTGTTAACCAAAAACACCGCAGCCTCTGGGTTCAACGAAACTGTATACGTTTACTCGCAAGAGTTTATCGACTTTAGAGAGGGTTACAAAAATATGTCTTGACCTATGAGGAAGCTATGTTATTAACTACCGACTCTTATTTAAGTCACTGAACACAGTGAGGACACAAGCAATTTCTGTGCCAAAGTCATCTTAAACCTAAACATGTCTTCACTCTGCAGATTCGTCGTTCTTCTTAATGCAAGTCGTCCCCGTTTTGCACTGTTCGTTCATTTTGATTCAGAGTAATGAAGTTCAACAGATCAATACGCGCCACAATCCCAAATATCATTTCTTTCTCATCCATTTTTCCTTTGTCGCTATCTGAAAAATCAATTACACGGCTTACTAAATGAACACAATTATAGAATAGAAGGTTTTGAATTCAACTTGGGACTTCCTAAAACACACAAAGACTTTACAACCAAGGAACACAGTCTAGTAAATTTCCTTGGATGTATGTGATATTCTCAACTTAGAAAGGAACCAAGGAATATGGTTTGCGAATTGCTAACCTCAGCTTTAATGATCTTCAAAGCAAGGAGATCTCGTATTCTGTATTCTATTCACACTAGCCTGGCATGTGATAGTTAAGTGGTTTCATGCACACCTGGCACGCACTTTCTTTGGCTTACTTTTATTCGACAAGAAATGAACACATGAACTTACAGAGTCTCTGTCTGTGAACAACAACAGCATAATGATCATGATCGAGAATACGAGAGAGCCGGCCAAGACTGGAGCCGAGTGTCACCTACCACACAAAAATATATATATATACATAATTTAGTTGTGCATTCACGGGCATCTGAAAAGAGTTGTTTTCTTGTGAGCTATTTCTGAATAAAACATGAAGTGATTTTTCTGTCACATACTGATTGCCAAATAAGGTTGCACACTAGAGCTGTCAGAGCTCACGATCACGAACCCATGATAACGTGGAAAAACGAGACAAGATGAGAACAGATGAACCACTCAATGGCAAACTTACAACGATTTGTAATTAACTTTTTCAACAACAAAACGCTTAGAAAAGGGAAGTACATTTGCTGGCTCTAATACAATGCCAAAAATAAATAATATGCTACAATGCTACAACAAAAATAAACAAAAAAATAGCCTACATTTGGCGCAAAAATTATCTATTCAGAGATGCGAACAATTGTGATCTTCGCAACACGTGAGATCTTTTGAAAATTAAAGAATATCACTCATACATTCCCCAGGGACCTATTCAATCACGCGATGCATTTACATCAACCGCGTGGGAGCGAAAATATTTGAAGGATTATAAAGCACCATTCCAAGCTCATTGCTGACTGACCTTCTTAAAATTCTTGTAAATAGAGTTGGCAATGGGGCTCTCAGGCGTAATTCTACCAGTTAGCATCTGGGACATGATGTTACCCAGAGTTACCATTCCTATCACAAGCCTGATAACAAATAAAAATCAATAAGGGTTGTTGACCAAGCGTTGGATTGACATGTCCAATGTCATCAGTGTCACAACATGTCACAAGTTCTTGCGTGTTAGTGGGTCTCGACTGAACCAGGCGTATCCAGCCGTCTTTAATGAACATTAAATAATTTAACATAAGGAGCACAGAACAGCATCTTATTACGGAACCAGCGGGTAATAAATAGATAGCGCTATTTTTCCCGCTCCAGTAATAAACCACTCACATTCAGTTGGGATTTGACTCAACTTGAAGTTGTGTTTTACCTTGCCCACCGACGCAGCCTAAATGCTTCTTTGTACTCCTTTGTCGTAACAAGAGGTAATATTCAGAGACAATTTATTTCACAGATTCACCCTGCTACAGAATATGACTGCACCTAACACGAGGACATTTCAGGTCCACCTTTTTGGAAAACAGAAGAAGCCTGGTGTAACTGCAAAAACAGCAACAACTTCCAGGTTTAACTTAATTTGGACTTGCGTGTTAGTGGGTCTCCTATTTACCTGGAGGTTTCCCCTCTTAGTCTTCTAAAAATAACGGTGAAGTGAGAAAGGCCCACTCAATAGTAAGAAATGTCGGCGTCAGTTATTTTGCTCTTTTTAGAATTGGTGCCTATATGGAAGTGAAAGAGAATTTGCCACACCCACTAAACTAAATTCAGGTACCTTTTCATTGCCTTTCAGGGGTTGTCGTTGTTTTTTTAAAGGAATCCCTCGGGAGCCCCGGGATTTCCCCCCTACCGTCTGCGCCTTAGGAGATTAAGGACAAGCCTGAAAACTCACCCTGCTTCATTGACCACAGGAAGTTGATCAAAACCTTCCCTGCAAAGTGAAGAAAGATAAAGTTTTCATTTTTTACTAAATCTGCACAAATCTGGGCAGTTAAATACACCAAAACGGTTAGTGATCAAACCACAGAAATAAATTAAAATCACATCTTATATTTTCCTCGTGATTTGATTCACAACGAGTTACATTCAATTTCTAATTCACAACGAGTTACATTCAATTTCTAATTCATACAGCAAATGTTCAAAGAGATGAAATGCATTGCAAAATGTATTGTCTGTATATCTGCTTTAGAAATTGTCGAAAAGGTCGGGAAAATTTTGGGGAAAATTAAACGACCTGGAGAAATTGTTCTATAAATTATTTGGAGTATTTGGAAAAATGCGAGAAACGTTTTTCTAAGTACATTTAAAAACAAGGGATTTTTAATAGTTGCCAGTACTATTTTATAACATAAAACTGAAATATCCATTTACTCATGTATTACTTTCTAAATTTACAAATATAAAGTTTATGTGAGTAATGTTAAAAATATCGAACCTGTCCATGATGTCAATTGACTGTTGGCACGTGACGGATGGCAACACAGTCAGAGGGGTGGGCAGGTTCAGGGAAGAGACCTTCTTTGTCCACCACCTAAACACAATACACAGATTAAACCGTTTCCTAAGGTTATCCAATTTTAAAAGACAACTCTTCTTCAGGCCTAAGTTACCAGTTTTTGCTCCAAACTCAACCAAGGACAGAAAATCGTTCAAAAAATGAATTGGATTACGAGTAAGGAGTTTAATTTAGATTTTAACCAAACCAAGGTCAAGTGCACCTGTGCAAGGTGGTTACAGGTAACTTCAATATTTCCCTTTTAATCGTTGTCAAGTCCAAGCTGCATTCAAAGACAGCCAATTTGAGCCTAGCTCCAAGTCAAGATAAACACTGAATGAGAGTTGGTCAAATTATTTTCCAACCATGTTCAGGGTTGTCAAACATTTCATTACAACAATCATGCCAATTTAGCCACAGACGCCTTAACACAGTAGTAACAAGCACCAGCACCAGCACCACACCAGCATCGTCCGACCCAAATTGGAGTACGCAAGTGCCTCGTGGGACCCACATTACAAAAAATATATTTCAACCCTGGAGAGAGTTCAAAGGAAAGCTGCTCGTTTTTGCCTTCAAAACTTCAACAAAACAGCAAGCGTG
>OMLO01001390.1_pt1 | contig 18596 bp, 15 predicted proteins | sample 1674811 | NCBI WGS metagenome assembly OMLO01 (sample SAMN06265003, study PRJEB25207) | coral metagenome | isolation source: Coral host | place: Mexico:La Bocana,Puerto Morelos, Mexico | collected 2008-11-13 | reverse complement strand
CCCTTCAGGCCTCACCCACTAACTCTGACTGCTAGTAATTTAATCTAAAATAATTAATTTGATTACTTATTTCATATTTCCTCTTGCTTGTTACTAACACTAAGACTAGACTATGACAATAATTGCACCTACAGCCATAACTTTTAAATTACTATGACTAGACTATGACTATGACTATAACTTTTTTCTTTCATAATTATTTTATTATTTTATATATAATTATTCAAATTGAAGTATTCTTTATTTCTATCTCTATGATATCATTTCATATCATATCATATCATATCATATCAAATCATATCAAATCATATTTGTACATGATATGATATGAATGATATGATATGATATGATATGAAATGGTATGAAGATTTGATGTTTTTGTGAAATTAAATTGTTTATGCTTCATGACTTTTTGATATTTTGTTCCTGATTCCTACTGTCTACTTATTTATTATTTCATGAATTAGCTAATTAGTTTAGTTTATTTATTGTGTTTTCTTGTTTTTTTAAGGCTGAGCTTTTATTTTATTTCATTTTGAAATTTTGACTAAATAATTTAAATGTTTTTTTATTTAAGTTTTTTGTTTTATGTCATTTATGTCAGTTTTATTCATGTTTATTTATCACTGTTTATCTATTATCTATAGCTTATGTGAATCTGAATGCTGAATGCACATTTGTTAAAACTGTTTAAACTAGGACATTTTACGTTTCAATTGTATTTTATTTTAATTTTCTTTTATTTTGTACTTTATGTTAAATTAAATTACGGTAAACAGTAGATGATATTTGATATTTGTTGCTTTTCTGTACGAGAGTGTTTTTTTTTAATGTTTTTTCTGCTTTTGTTTTTCAAAGCGGTTTTTCTGATTGTTTTTTGCGTCTTTTTCCTATTTCCCTTCCGGTCACTTAGTAATGTAAGATATACGCCAGGTGTTTGCCACAACAAGAGCGCATCCCCAGTCAGCTTGAAGGCTCAAGCTGAATGATTTTCCAGGATGGAGCCTGGTGAAGTTGCCATTCGTTCGGTGGCTTCCGTGGTTGCCTACTTTGTGGATGAGGGATCAAAAGCTTTCCCAATCCATGTTGCTGTGGCTGCTGTTGAGCATGGCCTGCAGCGGAAGCTGACAGATGCGGAGGAGTGGTTCAGCTCCAGTTCTAGTTTGCATTTTAGATTTGATTTAAATATTTTTTACAGTATACAGTATCGTATCTCACCTCTTTCAGAATTTCCATCGAGTCTTGGCTGTTGTCATCTCATCTCATTGCAGTTTTCTCATGAAATCAGATTTGGAGTTGGGCCAAATTTATTTCCTTGGTGTGGTTGGAAGATTGGTCATTCTCATTAGAGAATATAGCTTTCCAGCCAGCCAGCGATTGAGCTGTCTCCGAATTCCGAATTCCAATCGTAATAAACCGTAAACCGTTGCCATTGCAGGCCCATGCAGCAGTGCAAGCCATCACCTGGGAGATGGCATCATTGGACACGAAGGAGATTAAGGGTGGTGATACAGTGATACAGAGTGATACAGTGATACAGTGATACAGTCGATAGTCGTGATAGAGTGATGATAGTGATATTTGATATTGTACTCTGATACTGATAAAACAGTGATACAGTATATACAGGATACAGATACTGATGCAGCCATCCTGAATGTCATATTGCCTATTGCCAATTCCTAGATTAGACGTATGTCATATGATATTTTGAAATTGAAATATGGCTGTGGTCCTGGTATGGTTCCGAATATGGTCAAACTTGTTGAGCGCTCCTGCAAGCGCCAGGATGCAGTGGATGTGATCCTATTCGATGTGAACAGCTCAGCAGGCTCAGCAGGCTGGATTGTAAGGATGGTCGCTGCTGTCTAGTGGCATTAACTTCATTTGCTCTGCTGCTCAGTAGATGAAGCTGCTGGTCAGCAGCCTCCACAATTGCTGCCTAGCAACATGAACTGCTGATAAGTAGCTTTCAGAATTGCTGCCTAGCAACACAAAGTGCTGATCAGTGCTTTCGGAATTGCTGCCTAGCAACATGAGCTGCTGATCAGTAGCTTTCAGAATTGCTGCCTAGCAACACAAAGTGCTGATCAGTGCTTTCGGAATTGCTGCCTAGCAACATGATCTGCTGATCAGTGGTTTTCCGAATTGCTGTCTAGCAACAAGAGCTGCTGCTCAGTGGTTTTCCGAATTGCTGTCTAGCAACAAGAGCTGCTGCTCAGTTGCTGTCTAGAAACCGGAGCTGCTGGTCAGCAGCTTTCGGAATTGCTGCCTAGCACAAGCTGCTGCTCTGCGGCTTCAAGCTCTTTGCTTCTGTGGTGGTTCGCTAGGTGTGGAGAGCCAAAGCCGGGCAAGTGCTTCAACAGCAACGAGCGCAGAAGATTCAGGGGCTGGCGCGATGAGTGGTGCCAGCGAAGATACAAATGGTGAAAGCGAAGGTCCCTAAACATCCTGAGGCCTGAGGGCACAGCGAGTGAGTGTCCTATTTGAGGTCCTGCATAGCAGGCATAGCAGGATCAAAAGGCAGTAAGTACCAAGAGATGTTTGGAACGACGCCATCAGATGTGTATCAACGTTGTTACTCTATCTTGCAAAAAAAAACTTGATAGGGTAGGGATAACCGGGATAGCGATGAGTGCTAGTACCTTCTATTCAATTTCCAAATATGTTGTTTCTCACTGATCCTTAGAGCCAAGTTCCAGTTCCTGTCAAAGATGTTGTTGTTTCCGTTAGGGTTGTCATGACCCTCTTCAAACCAAAGTGCCTTCTTTTATGAAAATCCTGAAACAAGATTTTAAGACAGGCCCTGTCAGAGTCACGCATCATTGCAGTCTGCTCAGGGTAAAAATGTTTGCTGTGCTGATACTCCTCACCTTGTTTGATTTATGGCCCGTGTTTTTTTGATCATGGGTTTGGGTTGTGATCCGACATTGTTTTCTAGTCAATCAAGCTGACCTGGGTTAACACAGCTTAAGATAAGGCAGCTGGTCATGTGCGAACTAGAAACAATTGATGAAACTGAGTGTTTTCAGATCCATGTGTTGCAGATTTTAAAATTTTGCAAGAAATTGGTTCTTCAGTCATAAAGTGCAAGTTTTTGGACTTTTTGTTTCGAGTACAGAGGTTTGGAAATCAAGGGTTGTCGATTACAGCAGCCATGTGAAGCATAGTAGTTGGAGAAGTCTTTCAAAGCTCCATTGAATCATACATAGTCACACTCATAGTCACAGGCAACAGGTGTCAAAGTCTTCCTAAAGACTTGAACAGTTGGACTCATCTCCAGTATCTTAGAGGACACAAGTTGACATGGGTTGAAGCGACATGACCGACCTTGGGTGAAGTTTTAGTTTTCATTGCTGCAAGATGTGTTTATCAATTGCCTGTTAAGTCTTTTAAGTACATTGCAGCTCTTCATTTCTGAGCTGTACCTTCGCAACATGTTGCCACCTCGCATCAACCGAAGGGGCAGGGTCAATGCAAACTACACCCGTATAAGGAACAACCAGGCAGTACTGGGCAACTTTGCAGTCACTGTTGCAGACGATGTGGAACCACTTGATGCCCGTAATTTGGCTGTTTTCATTTTTGATTTGGTTTACACAAAAAATTATAGACTGACTGTTCATTCACATTCATCTTGACAGTAGCAGCAGTGATCACTGATCCCTGCTTAGGATCAGTGACCAACGATTACTGTCAGATTTCTTGCCCCACTTTTCAAATTGTTTGCGTAAGGGCAATTCCACTGTTGATGTTGATTGCTGGATAGCCCCTGGGCGCTCAACAGAGGAAGCAACCTGAAAGCCAGCGCCATGATTGGGAACGCCTTCAGCAAAATGAAGCAGAAGGCAAGCGCTTACATGTCCAAGGGCAAATCCTTTGTACGATCTACTTCGCGGTCAGTTTTCCTATCAGCTGCAGCTTTTTTGCATGGCCAGAAGAGGTGACACAGACTGCTGCTTCTTTGTAAAGTCTCTAGAGAGAGCATAGTTCATATGTTTAATTTGCAGAAATCAATCATTTGATTTAACTCATTTGAAAAATGAATGTTAACGTAACATAACTCACAATGATTTTTTTATTCATCAATCAGATGATTTGATGATTGACGTGTGTGATGTGTTTTGCATTAAACAAGTTGAAGAAAGTAATGGTAGTAATTAGTAAATAAATAGTCATGAATAATTCCTGATTAGTAGTTAATAACAACAGAATACAGAGAATGCAGAATCATCAGACATCATTTATCATTGATATCTTATATCTGTTGGAACTTTTATAAATCAATTGAAGAATGCCCTGTGAAGCAAGTTGACATCAAATTAATGATTTGATCCAGACTCATACTACTACTATTTCTTCTACTACTACTACTACTACTACTACCACCTGCCATGGTAGGTGCTTCCAGCGAAGAGTGGAGCAGCAGCAAAATGTTTGCGCACCTGCTTCAAGTGACTCTGCTTTTACCTTGAGCTTTGGGTGGGATGAAACAAAGCAAGCAGCAGCCAGGCCCCGGCAATTGCATGAAGAGGTTACCACAATGAGACTAAATGATGGTCCTGTGGAAGGCAGTGATCAAGACCCCACTGAAGGGAGCCTTGGTTTCAGATTTGGAACTCACAGCCTTTCCTCATGTTTGTTTTGGAAAGGTTCCACAGTTGTTCAGCTTGTATAGTGCCATTGGCAAAGAGCATGGGTGCCAATTCCAATTTGGATTTGCGCGGTGACACTAATTGTTTTAATTTCTCTTTGTTCATGCAGCTTCTTCTTTTTTTGTGCTATGGGCCATTCAAACGTGGCAGCAAAAGGAATAGCCGGAAGACAAGCATTGCAGCCAGAGGTCGCGGTCGTATTGAATTTGTGCACAGCTTGGTGTGCAGTGGCTGCGTCACAATCAAGGATTGCCTGGGGGAAACCAAGGAGGAAATCATTCTGCCAGCACAAGGAGTAGAGTCAACAAAATCAGAAGCGATTGGCGGCAACCTTGTCAACTCCTTTGAAAGGTACCTCTTCGGCAGTAGCTTCGACACCTTCATACTGACCCTGGCTGGCAAATTTTCAAATGTTAACTTTTGTTGTGTGGGGGACTCAGCGGGTGCCAATCTCAAGTTGGCGGAGCAGTTGTTCAGCTACTTGCAACAGGTTTGCCGAAAACACGGCATTTTCATGACTGCAAACTTTACGCCGTGTCAGCTCCACCAAGCCGCCCGGATTCTGGGTTTGTACCTGGAGCACAATGCATTGAGCACAGCCTTGTTTTCTTGCACAAGGCTTCACCAACACACAAATACGAGGAAGAAATTCCGTGACCGAATGAAAGTTCTGCTGTCTGAACGCTTCCAGTATTTTGCAAATCAGCGGCCACCCCTTTGTGCGTTCACAACTTCCAGATTCAGGCGAAACCTTTTCGAATTACTCAGTGGGTCCTGGCGAGGAGAAACTGAGGAAGAAGTTTATTCTGCCCGAACGGACATGGTGAAACAGGCCTTGCTTTTCTTCAACGGCAACATCAGCCAGAATGGGTCTTGGAGTCACTATTGCAATGGCTGCCACAAGAATGAGCATGAAGCGCGCCAACATGTGACACGCTTGCATGTTCTTTTGATGACATGGTGACATGAGTGACTTAGTATCACCAAAATTGCCCCAATACCAATGCCTGAATTGTTCACTTTTTCAAGGATGATCGCGAGCGAAGGGTCAGCTAAAGTTAAAGTTGTTTTGCAGGTTCAATGGCGACATTGCTATGGCTATGGCTCTTAATATTTCTGATGCATACGGTACGATCATCACAAGTCACTAAGGAATGATCTATGCATTTCAAGCTGATGACTTCCAGTCCATTGGTCATCAACATGACATAGAGGGGTCATATCATATACAGCAAAAGAGTACAGTGAGATACAGTGAGTCATATAGAACGTATTGTCCAACTTCTTTCACTTGTCACATTGCATAAATAATTTCTGGCATGGAGATGCCTAGAAGTTGAAGCTCGGTAACTAGATTTCACACAAGACTGTCTTTTGAAGCCTCATATCTTAATTTGACTTGATATTCCAATCCAAAGGCTTGGCAGATCCTCCTGGACATGCATTACAATGCCGGGAATGAAGTTTTTGTTCCAACAAGATGGACAAAAACAGGGCCAGCGTTGCAGCAGTGGAGCAGGGGCCTTGCCATCCACTTTGTTCTTCGAGATTCCTACATGAGAAGTGATGTGTTGGAGGCTTTGCCATTTCCTTTCGTGATTCAGTGTTGTTTTCTGATTGCAAGGCATTTCTTGGTTTTCAACAGACCATTGCAATAGTTTGTCACCACAACCTGTAGTCAGTTGCCATTGTATGTTGTGTGGACAGCAGCTTGCGCCAGGAGGATGTGGCCAATGCAAACGCAGATGACCAGTTCCATCGAGCTATGGCAGTTCGAAAGAAGCGATCCAAGCAGTTCTTAGAGAACCCGCTTTGTATCTTCACAATGCTCAACACATTGGTCTTCCATCACTATTTAAGTAGGGTGACAGCAGCCGCCTTCGAGCTTCACAACTCTGACAAGGAAGGCATCCCATTGAAGCCAAGCAAGTTGCAGGAAGCAAAACAAAGGAAGCGCCTGCTGTTCAAAGGTGCCCAGGTTCTCGAAGAACCGCAAGATTCTGCTGAAGAACATGCCTCCTTGCTCAAGATGTATGGCCGGGCCCATGAGGTGGTGAAGCTTTTGTGGACTGTCCTTTCCTCTTTGGATGCCATTGAAAGAACAGCCTTTTGTGTGCCAATGGCATACTGGCCAGAAAACACGTCGAAGGCTGATATGTTCCAGAGACTGTCATTAGACATTTTGAAGGGCATTGCTGCTCTAAAATTTCGAATCTTGGAAAAGAGCGTCATGCCTCCTTACTCACTCTTGGAAATCGCTAGGCCAGGAGCTAGCCCAGAGCTTCTTAGTGCCAAGACACGTGAGTTCCTGAGCACACCTCAATGTTGTTTGGATGCTTGTTGGGCCAAGCCAGTCCAACAAAAGGTTTTGAGCGAGGCAGATCAGCCAAGGACTCTCCACATGCATGCTGCAAGGTTTTCTACAAGTTGTCGTGGCGTTTCATCAAGGGAGGAAGCATTGCATGCCCAGCAGAGGAAGCATGCAAGGGGCTGGGAGGGTGCACCAATCTTATTTGTGAGGCAGGCAGCGGAAAGTGTTCTGCAGACAGCATGGGATAATTTTTCTGTAAGGACAGGCATTCAAGAAAAGGGTGCCCCAGAGAAGGTCAAGGCTGCAAGCAAGATTGTGCGAAAGCGGGTCATCAAGCATGCTAGGCCCAGACAACTTGGCAGTCCTTATTTTTTCTTCCGAAATGCTGCTAAGAAGAGCTCCACAGAGACCAACGAACAAATCCACCGACGATGGCATACTCTATCACCTGAAGAGCTTCAACACTGGAAGATGAGACATCGTTTGCATTCTGGGCGAAACAAGTGGATGAAGGCAGAGCTGGCAAAAAAAAAAGAAGCTGAAGAAGAAGCCAGAAAATCGGTCAGCACCCCATGGGGCCTGGGGGATGATGGCTTCCCACTCAAAGAATCTTATCTTCGCGACTTCCTGCAGCCATACCAGCGGAAACATACAGGATTGAGAGAGCTGCACACCTTGGAGAAACCAACCCCTGAAGTGTCTTCAATCCTTCAGGAGACAAAGCAATACCATTCCATGGACACTGCTAATGTTGCTGCCAGGGCATTTTTGCATCCATCAGAAGTGACAGCTCACAGTGACACCTGGGCCAAAGTGGCGGAATTGCCACGGCCCAGGAAGGCTTGTCCAGAACTTCATCCTGGGCTGTGCAAAGAGGTGGATGCTGCGATTCTGCCCAAGGTCAATGGCTTTTGGCAATCATTGCCCAAACATGACTGCATCCTCATGTTGGTACGTAGTGGGTCAGCTCGGCAGCGAATTGCAGTGTTTGCTCAGCTGGTGGTAGGACAGGGTTGCGTGAGTTCAAAAATGGTTGAGATGAAGCCACATTCCAACTGCTGACTGGATTCTTTTGCGTTATATTTCATGTCTTCTCATTCATGAAGTCTTAAACATTGGCTTCCAGTGAACTGCCAATCGTCAACACGTCAGTCCTATAGTAACGAGAGATTGGCTAATGTTATGTGAAGAGTCCGTATGCGGTTAAACAGCTAAAGTTGCCATTTACGTTCATGACTGCTAGGGTCATTGCGCTAGAGTCATAGCTTAAGCTGTGGTACATTACCATCACACCCACCAATCAGGACTCAAGCGTCCAATTCGACTTTTCATGGCTCCTTTAAGTCTTGAGGGCCATGAAGTGAAGAAGGTTCGAGGGGTCGACAATTGCCATCTTTTGCCATACAATCCAATGGCAGCTTATCCGTTTGAATTGCGATTGCAGCGTGCAAAGGCAAGGAGTGACTTTGGAGATTGTGGCCTGTTTGGACAGCACGAGTTTTGCAAGCAGGTTCTTTTGCTTTGCGATGACCCGAAAAAATGGTCCATCCAAGAGTTGCAAGCAAATCATCAAAATCTGTCCCTATTGACAGTGATTGGTGTGAAGCAGGATTATGGCTGTGCCAAGGACAAAGTCACCAAACCAGAGTTTGATGCGCCACCTTCCATTGTCCCTGGAGAGGACATGGATTTTTATGATATACCGTCATTGGCGCCAGGGGCTGTACTTGAGAAACTCCTCAAGAAAAAGGCCCAAAGAATGCAGCAAGAAGACTCGGAGGGAGATGAGATTTCACAGATCTCAGATGGAGCCCCGAGCGATATAGAAATGGATGATAACGACGTTGGCCAAATGTTGGAGCAAGAGTTTGCCTCTTGTTTGCGCATCAAATTGTTTGTAGCATCAACAGTACGTAGTGCACTCAATTTGGTAGCTTTTGCATGCATGCTCTTGGAACGAGGACATTCAAACACAAGTTGTCGTCTATCAATCGTTGTTTTGTTCTTGGCTCCGAGCAGAACGCACAGCTGAGGCACCCAACAAGAAAAGGAAGACAAGAAACTTTGGTGAGGATGCCACTGGTGGTGGAGGGCAGCCAGATCATGCTTCTGACGCTGGCTCTGTGTCTGATGCTGGTTCTCGTGCGCCAAGAACAATGGCCACAGACAAGCAGCTGGTGGAAGAAGCCTTGAAAGAGGATGGCAGGCATGCACGAGTCGAACAATAAGTTAAGTATTGTTTTAGTCTATTATATCGAATCATATCGTTAATTTACTATTGACTATTGTTTAATATTGAATTGGTGTTTTGAGTTTTCAGTGCATTTGATCAATCACCTGTGAAAAGCAATCAGATTTAGATAACAGGCTTTAAGGATGCCTGACGGCCAATCTCCAGTGTATTTTTCAGTACATCATATGCTGGTGAGTCTTTGCAAGTCAGGAAGGCCATTTCAAAATGATGGGAGCAAGACATTTGTCTTTGCAAGGTGAATGTTTTCAAAATTGATGTAGAATTTTTCGTTGATCGCTGATCAGTGACATAGACATTGACATCCACATGTCCCCTGCCACATACATTCTCCGCCATCAGCAATCCAGACCACCAGCCTTGATAACGTTCATTCAAGCCAGGCAATTAACATGTGAAGGTGAATATGAATATGAATGAATATGTGTAACAGTAATAGTAATAGTATTAATGATGAATGAATATAACTTATGATGAGATATGATAGCACCACCTTACATGCGTTACATGACTCCATGGTCCTAGATTCTGCTGCAGAAACATGACGTGTACTGACATACCATGAGATGTTTCTCCGCGAGGGATTGAAAGGTTGAGCACAATGAATGACCACGTGTTTTTTGCCAATTTCAGGATATTGTAAGTTCAGGAGCGGCAATTCAATGATAAACGCAAATAATTCAAATAATGAAAACTGTTCTTGTTCTTTTGCTTTTTTGCAGCTGTTTCTTCCTAAAGTCCTGAGAGGTGGCCACTGCCTGATGGTTGCCGTATCTACTACCAAAAAAGATACAATACTTTCGCTGCATTTTGCAACAGCAAGCGGATCAGTGGAAGCACCTACAGCGTTGCTTCTTATGGCAACAAAGGAGATCAGAGGGTTGCCCAGAGAAACGCAATAATCCAACATCATTGGCTGTATGGCCCGGCTGTAGCTGAATCTGTAATAGCTTAGCATAGTCAGAGTCATAATTGAATTTGAATGAGTTGGTAATAGTAGTTGCTAATTTGAAATATGGAATACTGAAATGTCACGTCTATCGTCTATCCGTCTATCGTTATATTATATGTAGATCTAAATCTACTTAATTTGAGTTTTACTGCTGGCTAGTATCTTTGCTTGGGCAAGCTCAACCTCAAAGCTGAGCAGTCCTTGCAGGAGCAATTCAGATGGCAGCAAATCACTTGCCTTCAAGTGCAAGCTCCAGCAAAGGCTAAATTGTGGTTGCCTTCAAGCGCGAGCTCCTGTTTGAAAGTTCCAGCTTCTCGGTTTGAATTTTTCTTTTGAGAAACCTTTTTTAATTGGTTGGAATTCTGAATGAAGACGCCCGTAAGGCTAGGCACCTGAATATTCACACAGGTTTGATTTGATTTGGTACTACATGACACTATGATCAGTAGCTAACTTCAATCTGAATCATACAGCAATTTTCAGGAGTTACCTGTAATTTAATGGTTTCTCAGATGTAGAAACAGGTACAGTGTAAATATGTAGCGCTATACTACGAACCATGTTGGTTTCAAAGTGCCTAAACAGAGCCCAGCATTCTCAAAACCAGTTAGATTCTTTACACCTCGCAAGGCAATACTCGCAACACCATGCACCATGGTCTGACTTCAAAGAAGTGGCACTAACTGATTCGGTTTCAGAAAATGGCACCAGCAGATGCGTGCTTTTCTCACAGAATCTTGTTATAACTTTGGAAACATTTTTGAATGAGGTTTGACAGCCGCAGACTTGATCCAGTTCAGCCATTCTATGTTGTAAGTTTTCTATTCCAATTGCAGCCTCGGTGCGGAAACATCATCTCAATTCCATAATGTTTTGGGCTCAAAAATAAGATTTACTATACGAAATGAAACGTCGCAGTGGGAAGTCCAACTGGCCATCTGGTAAGGGTAGGGATGCTGGATGGAAGAAGTCAAATGAGAAACGGTCTGCCGAAAGAAAACGGCTGAGAGAGCATGCATTCAGCCAGTGCTGCAGCAGGATTTTTGAGAAGACCAGTGTGGAAGTTTTGCAAAGACGGGCTTTGCGAAAATACAACAAGCTCCAAAAACTTGCAGCAGTCAATGAAAGCATAGTTGCTTGCGACGATGAGACACCATGGACACAGCCCAAGTTTCACACGGAGAACGAACAGTGTCCATGCCAAAGAAAGCTAGCCTTTGGGGACAAATCAGGGGCGCTTGTTTCAGCAGATGGTGCTGATGAAACAAATCATGGCTTAGTTTCAAGTGAGGGTGAGTCTATGCCTGAAAGTTTCAAGTGTGTTTTCCAGGTGTGGAAGAAATATTTCTGGTCTATTTCTAGCTCTGATTATTCAGCACCACCATTGCTGTATGAAGACCCAATGGCTGAGTTTTGTTGAAGCCATGTTTTTGCGCCGAAGTTGCAAGACATTTTGTGTACAGTGGATCATCATTTTCAAGTGAAAAAGTTGTTTTCTTTCAGTTGCGGCCAGGCCTACAATCAGTCTATATACGTTCACCTTTAGATTTTCTTCCTGCGTAAGTTCAAGTACATGCTGTGAATGTCATTGTTTGTATCTTTTGCTGGATTGCTCACAGGGTAGGGAGATGTAGATCAAAACATAGACGACACAGGTATGTATGGAGTGTGAACGTTTACTCACATCAGCTTACAGCGAATCTTGCTGCTAACAATTTAAAACAAAATTCATAACACTTTTGTGACACTTTTGCCAGCAGCTCAGTTGTGCGGACGCCTCACAGACCTTTTGCCACCAACCCAATGGTGGACTCCCCACACAGAGGCAGCAACAGAACAAACTCAGTTTACCACACTTCAATCCTTGACTGAAGTGTGGTAAACTGAGTTTGTTCTGTTGCTGGCTCTGTGTGGGGAGTCCACCATTGGGTTGGTATGGCATGCTGCCACGGCACTGCCTATGCAACTTTTGGGGCAGCTTAGCATTGGGATGAGTGTTCTATGATGTACCTGGTTCAGGAGTTGATTGTTTGCTTCTGAACTTTCCAGTTCTTTAGTTTGCAGGGGTCCATCCGTTTATATTTTAAAGCTTATCATAGTCAAAGTCACATTCTCTGTCATCTCCCATAGCATGTCCGAGGAGTGTTTTCCCTTTTTTCCTTCATTGTTTTTCAAAACGTGTCAGGACAAACATCCTTGATCATCTTCGTCCTGACCTCAACTCCTCTTTGACAATTTCATTCAAGTTGAGACTAGATGACCAGCAACCTGGTTGTTGCTGACTAGCATTCAACTAAGAAATTGCTGACTAGCAATGAGGTTGTTGCTGGCTAGCATTCAACTAAGAAAGTGCTGACCAGCAATGAGGTTGTTGCTGACTAGCAACTCAGTTGTTGCTGCCCAGCAACATCCATCGTTTCATTCAACGTGGAAATTGCTGATGAGCAATCAGGTTGTTGCTGACTAGCATTCAACTAAGAAAATGCTGACCAGCAATGAGGTTGTTGCTGCCCAGCAACATCCATCATTTCGTTCAAGTTAAAATTTCATATCCTGCAGCGTGATTAAACGTGGGAAATTCATTCAAATTGGCTTGACTTTGAAGGCTTCAAGAAATCTGAGGCCTCAATTATTGCTGCATGCTGAAAGATGTGTTGTATGCTGTTTGCTGCAAACTTTGAAAGCGCTTGCAAAGGCGTGGCGGAGTTGTCACTGTGTGTAAGGATTGTTAGTAGAAACGCACTGTAACTTTTCAAGCCAACGTTCTGGCTGATTGTTCATTGTAGTCAGTCTATTGAAGAATTTGTGGTTGATTTTGCTTGGCTAAGCAGATTGAATTTTCAGGATCATGTTTGATTTTCGTCGACTTTGAGCCAATTTTGCTGCCCAGCAAAATGTTGAGTGTGGGAAAAAACATTCAATGCAAACTTCTTTGCCGCTAGGGCAATTTGTGCTCACAGCATAAAATCACAGCGCTGCTTCATGGTCACATTAAAAGTTTCTAAACAGTAACAAAACCACATGCCACCAGACTATGACTAGACTATGACTATGACTCGTGACTAGGTTACCTATAACGGTATACGGTGTACGGTATACGGTATACGTTATAATAATTTTATAACACTTGTAACCTATTTAAGCCTGCCTATAATATTATTATGTAACTAACTTATAACTTATAACTAAGACTATGACTATAACTAAAACTTAAACTATCAAATCTCACGTCAAGACCTCATTCAGCAATGTGGAGCGACATGGAAGCACGGAGAGTCGTTCTGACAGAGTCGGATGAAGAGTGGCTGGAAGACTTCACAAAAAATGCGAGACGTTGTAAAAAAGCAAGGACTGACAAGAGTGAGATGGAGCTCATCAAGGTGACAGAGTCTGACGAAGAGTGGCTGGCAGACTATGAGAACCACAAGATATGTGGAACCAAGGCAGGTGGCAAACAGCGGAATGGTGGTTGGAAAAAAGACAAGAATATTCATGGAAAAAAGGCAGGTGGCAAACAGCGGAATGGTGGTTGGAAAAAAGACAAGAATATTCATGGAAAAAAAGCTGGACAACAACATGACAACATGGCAAGAAGAAACATGGAAAGAAACACGGTGAAAAGACCTGGCGGAAGGATGACAAGGAGATCCATGGAAAGAAGGAACATCATGGCGCACATGGCGAAGAGTCTTGGTGGAAGGAGGGCAAGGAGATCCATGGAAAGAAGGAACATGGTGCACATGGCGAAGAGTCTTGGTGGAAGGATGACAAGGAGATCCATGGAAACAAGGAAAAGTGTGAGAAGACCTGGTGGGAGTATGACAAGAAGATCAATGGAAAGAAGGAACATGGTGAACATGGCGAAGAGGCTTGGTGGAAGGATGACAAGGAGATCCATGGAAAGAAGGAACACGGTGAACGCGGCGAAGAGGCTTGGTGGAAGGATGACAACGAGAAGCATGGAAAGAAACATGGTGAAAAGACCTGGTGGGATGATGGCAAGGAGATCCACGGAAAGAAGGAACATGGTGAACATGGCGAAGAGTATTGGTGGAAGGATGACAAGGAGATCCATGGAAAGAAAGAAAAGTGTGAGAAGACCTGGTGGGAGTATGACAAGGAGATCCATGGAAAGAATGAACATGGTGAAAATGGCGAAGAGGCTTGGTGGAAGGATGACAAGGAGATCCATGGAAAGAAGGCAAACTGTGAAGAGACGTGGTGGGATGATGACAAAGAGATCCATGGAAAGAAGGAACATGGTGAACATGGCGAAGAGGCTTGGTGGAAGGATGGCAAGGAGATCCATGGAAAGAATGCAAACTGTGAAAAGACCTGGTGGGAGGATGACAAGGAGATCCACCGAAAGAAGGAACATGGTGAACATGGCGAAGAGGCTTGGTGGAAGGAGGGCAAGGAGATCCATGGAAAGAATGCAAACTTTGAAAAGACCTGGTGGGAGGATGACAAGGAACATGGTGAACATGGCGAAGAGGCTTGGTGGAAGGAGGGCAAGGAGATCCATGGAAAGAAGGAAAATTGTGAAAAGACCTGGTGGGAGGATGTACAGAAACCAAGACCCCTACCAATACCTCGACCGCTCAGACAGTGCAAAAACACAAACCTTGAATACAGGAAGCAGATGAGCGTTTTGCAGTACATCTTGGAGGCCAAACACGTCCAGAAACAAGACATGCGGATCTTGAAGCGGACCACCAAGAATGACAAGACGGATGGGCAGACATTCATCAAGGAGATCAAGAAAGAAAAGGGTGACAAGACCGTCATGGTCGTCATACCAAAAAAGCCCAAGGTTGTGCCGCCGCCAACACACATACTGGCAAAAAAAATGCTGGGTGCTGCTAAGTGTAAGAGCAAGGCAAAAAAGCCTAAGCCATCTTCCAGACCCACGTAGATTGTGAAGTAGATTGAAAGGGCCTTGCTGCCCTCCTTTTTTTCCAGGAACTGCCCCCCTTTTTTCCAGGCGCTGAACGAGAAAGGGCATTAATCATTCCCTTGGATTGTGACCAAGATACTGTGTTGCAAAAACAAATTAAACAAAAACACCACTGAATCAATCACAAATCAAAAACAATCCAAGAGAATGGATGTTAAGGAACATCGCAGATAGAGGCCCTGCAGGTTCAAGGACAAGTTAGAAAAGCCAAAGAGAAGGAAAACGAGAGAGCGTTGCATCATGGATGCTTTTCCAAGCAGCAAGTTGATTTCACATTTAGCAACCTTGCTACTTACTGTGAACTTTCCACAGTTGCATGACACCTGGACAGGCATTGGATGCGATGAGCCAGCATGCAAATCGCGCTCGTGGTGTACATTAAGCAGTGCTTCTGCTTCATGTACAACATGAGCGCAACTTGCCATTTGGTTTCCCACACTCTTGCTGCAGTGGCTGGAAAACCTCTTATTGGCTCTCCGAGTCGTCTCGTAGAGCCTATAAGCCTGCATCCTCAGCGTCCTGCAATTGTTGACCACCAAAGCCCACTGAAAAATGATGTGGATTTGGAAGGTGAATCATGGATTGGCCTTCCATATCTCCATCCCATCAGGGGCTACTTCTACCAAGGCAGTTGTCTAACAGAGCATGTTGAGCAGCAGCATGAGCGTCATGCTGCCAGTCAACTGACATGGTCTGGTGTTGTCAGTGCACCTGTTGCCCCACTTTTAGCCCTGCCATCGCAGGAAGCTGAAGCAGCTTGTTGTGGTGGCAGGGCTAAAAGTGGGGCAACATGTGGATGTGGATGTGGATGTCTCTGGTGGCAGTCAGTGCCTGGAACACCCACTGTTCATGCACAAAGTTTTTTGTCCTGCGCAGTCTTGCGCCCTCAGCGTCTGGATTTCAATGGACGATTTGATTGTGATGCTGATGCTACTTTTTCATCCAAGCCACACATATGCCGCTGACCTGTTGAGAAGGAGGAGTTTGAATTGAGTTCCATTCAAATTCCTTATCCTCAACAGGTGCCATCTTGACTGGTTGTAACCAGATAGCAACCAGATAGAAACCAGCCTGTGATGCATAGGTGTTGCTTGGATGTCATGGTGTACATAAGCAGCTTGCTGCGATGGCAGGGCTAGGTCAGTGATAGCAGGCAAAGCATGGCTAAACGGCAGAGCATGTTGACGAACAACATGACGCGTCATGCTGTTCGTCAACATGGTCTGCCAGAAGGTGGAAGGTGGTCCATTTGCATTGATCACCTTTCAAATCTCCATCATGATGGCTGCAAAGGCAGAACAAGTCAGGATCATCACTATGCTGGCTTCAAACAGCTTCTACCACGGCTTCTTCCATGGCTTCTACAGCTTGCATGGTGGAGGCATGGTCGAATCAGGTGATTGAAATTCATGAAATGCACGTTTCGCAACTGTGTGAACCCTGGAAGCAGGCATTGGATGCGATGAAAGAGATTCAAGTTTCTCAGCGAGCTGGATGCGATGCCATTTTCTCATCTAAGCCAGACAGATGCTTGGATGTCAGAGAAGCACCTTACACTGTGCCACCTTCAGCAACAAACGACAATATTGTTTGCTGGACAGAAACTGGGGTTTTGTGCATTTTTTTTAGCTTCAAATTGAATCTTTCAGGGAGAATACACAGTACATTCGTTTTTTCAATGTCTTTTCTAACCAACTTGACGAATTGCACCTTTTTCAGTTGGCCTGTTACCATGCCGGAAGTTTTTTTCTACAAATGAAAGTTTCCAGCTGGAGGTTACAACACTACAGTATCAGTACTAGTATGATTCTGAGAAGTAAGATTGCTAGACAACAACTTTGCCATTTTTGTAAATCTATCTCTGCTCATTTGCTCCTGCTTAAAACCAGCAAGCAGACCAGCTATACCGATGCCGATATGGTTTTAACGTATATTATATATACCGACCGTCGACCGTTATATGCCGTACAAATATGGAAAAGGAAGCGCTTGTTACAACACCCAGCAGCAGCATACATTTAATAGGATGCAGGATGCCAGCTTTTGATGTTTGGCTTCTACTTTTTCAACGGTAGCTTGTGAATAAATGTTGCTTGTCCTAAGTTTTTGATGAAGGCTATCGCTTGTCAGAAAGATCTTCCTGGTCAGCAAAGATCAGAGGAATGTCTGCTTGTCGCACCATTCTGACTGGAACAAGTCAAGGATGAAACGTAGACACATGACAAATTTTTAGTGATACAAAAAGGTGTAAAGCCTGTAAAGCCAAATAGAAAGTATGAGGAATAGAATTCTTGTAAGGCCAGTGGGTTGGGTCCATATCATATGCTACCAGAAGAATCCAGCTAGCCTACTGAGATCAGATTGTAGTAGTGCAGGCATTAATTTTTGGTGAATCTGGACCACAAGATAAAGTTAGCTCTATTTTGAATGTTGGCATGTGAGTGGGTTTGAATTTTATTCTCAAATTGTTTGTACACCAATGATTGAATTTTAATCACGACATTCTTAGTTCTCACTTCTAGGATTTACGCGCGCGCTCCGGAAACTTGGCGAAAACCATTAAATCTCCAAAGCAAAGGTAGGCTTGTAGAATATTTTTCTGTATTGTTTTGCAAATATAGAAAACAATTTCAATTTCAGAAGTCAGAAAACATGACAGTTGAGTTTGATTTCAATTTACACTTTGCCACATGTTGCCAAGTGGTAGTTTCATTTTTGCGCGCGCGCTCCGTTTCTTTCTACATATCTAGCACCATGACAAAAGAGCATGAAAGATTTGGTGTTGATAGGATGCTTGGAACAGTCCAGGAACCCAAGCAAAAATAACAGGATTTTCTAATGTGACTTGAGCTAGACCTGGACGGTCAAAGTCCATGTCTATGGCATGAAATGGTCGTAAATTGTACGCGCGCGCTCCGTTTTGTCCTATGAAAACTTGAAGCAAAAACACTGAGAGCAGATTGTAGTAGTGCAGCTTAAGAGAACGGTGAATTTGGATCACAAGATAGAGTTGGTTAGCCCTATTGTCAATGTTAGCATGTGGTTGAATGCCATTGCTGTTTCAATTTTGTCTGTAAAACTTCGCCGATAGCCTAATCACCACAGCCATAGTTCTGACCTCTAGGATTTACGCGCGCGCTCCGGAAATTTAGCCAAAATCCTGAAGTCTTTAAAGGAAGGTTAGACTTGTAGAATATTTTTCTGTTTTGTTTTGCGAAAATATAGACAGGAACTACCAGTTTCAGTTTCAGAAATGGATTAGGACATGAAAGTGAACTTTGATGTGGTATTACGGTTAACCACTTAAGCGTCATGACTCATGGACTCATGTAGATGTGTTGCATGTTGCCAAGTGGTTGTCTCTACATGTCTATAGCACCACGACAAACAGAACATGAAAGATTTGGTGTTGATAGGATGCTTGGAACAGTCCAGGAACCCAAGCAAAAATAACAGGATTTTCTAATGTG
>OMLO01001388.1_pt1 | contig 18597 bp, 17 predicted proteins | sample 1674811 | NCBI WGS metagenome assembly OMLO01 (sample SAMN06265003, study PRJEB25207) | coral metagenome | isolation source: Coral host | place: Mexico:La Bocana,Puerto Morelos, Mexico | collected 2008-11-13 | reverse complement strand
CAAAACTTTATTCACCACATTTAAAAAGTCTCACTGGTTAAAAGTTTGCAAGGTGCAGTTGTGTAACCCTGAGTCAAGGTGCTTATCAACCACGGACTTCCGAAGATGGTCAATCACAATATTGCACAACAAGCAAAACTTTATTCACCACATTTAAAAAGTCTCACTGGTTAAAAGTTTGCAAGGTGCAGTTGTGTAACCCTGAGTCAAGGTGCTTATCAACCACGGACTTCCGAAGATGGTCAATCACAATATTGCACAACAAGCAAAACAACAGTCCGTCGTCCTCGTGGAACGTACCTGTCGCGTACTTTCTTGTTCGATCATGAGCTGTCAGATTAGGCGGGAAGGTGGAAACTTGGCTTCTTGGTCGAAGAAACAGCGGGCACTTTCACTAAGGTTTTTATCGATAGCGCTTTCAGTAAGTTTTAATTGGTTTTCAACGAAAGAAACTACATTTTGCCGAAAAGCTTCCAAGTTCGCTTAATTTTCTTCCAACAAATATCAGCCATTCAGATTGGCTTATCTGAACAAAGGGCATCTTTATGTTACACCAATAGGTGACTCTTTAAGAATGAGACTCGTACCAGGTCCCCAACATGCAAAATAACACCTTGAACTTCGAATGTTTATGAAATCGAAGGTGACAAAGGTTTTTTTAGCCTTTTGCTGAAGTAAATCATCTTGAAAATGGCGTATTTATACAGGAATTCCTAAGAAAATTGTTGATTTATGTTTTATTTTATGAATATTGTGCGTTCTTTTATGAATTATGCGATTTTTCGTGAATTGTGCAATTGGATGCAATTTGAGGTCGATTGTGCGAAATCGCACCATCGCGTAATACCAGAAGGCCTGTTTTTATGAAACCTCTATAAATAATATATTAGAAGAAAAGTAATAAAATGTAGAATTCAATAAATTTGTTCTGTTTTGGCTTTTGCTTTCCTTAGGCAGCATAAGCCATCAACTTCTCAATGACCGATTGTTGTTCCAGCAAATTAATTGGGTATAAAATGTGATCGTTGATACAAAATAACTTTGCAGTGTTAATTACAAAGCATCAATCTCTAAAAACGTGTCAGTATTTTATTTTATATCTCTTGGTTATCTTTTTATGGATCTGTCAAGTTCAACTTTCAATAAATTTGCATAACCTGTTGCGTTTGAGGCTGCCACGAAAAAGGTAGTAAATAAAATAATTTGCTGACATGCTTTTGTTCCACATCTATCAGTGAATTTTATGGTCAGAATTCACAGAAAACTGTCAAATCTACATACCCTATTAATTCCTGTAGAGAGAAGGGATTCTCGCAAAAAGTGTGTGCATTTTGCCTTCTAAAGTTTTATAAATATGTCACACTTTCACAGGGGAATGTGATAACTCTAAAAACCACCCCCAATGAAATAACAGAACCCCCTAGTCTTCACAGTATGCAAACTAGAGCTTCATTGGAAAGCAATAGTGATGAAGCACTAGCTTTGCTTTCCAAGGGTTCATGGAACCACAAGCCCTTGTCACTTTCGGCGAGACTTTGCCTTCAGTCTATCATAATACTGCCTAGCCACATAGCCACTGCGTAGCAATGTAGCTACAGATTCAAGATGTGTTTTGGATTGGCAGGGTGTTCTGCAGTTAAGACTTTTGCTTTTTATCCAGGAACTTAAATACTCCATTGTGGAGTGTTTCATGAGGACAAAATGAGTTGGTTTTGAAAGCGTGATGACAGCTATTGAGTTTAAACAAAAAATGCAATTGATTTGAGATAGGATCTCTAAGATGAAGTTGTTTGCTGCAAAAAGTTGCTGGGGAGTCAATAACTTATGAGGATCATGACACTTATTAACTAATCTCTTTTTCTCAATAACCCACTTGGGTTTTAATATTTTAAATTCTCGAAAAATAAAAAATATTGCGCAATGTAGTCCTGTGAAGGTTTGGAGTAATGGCTTGGCCAGTGAAACTGTGTTTTTTCTATTGGCTATTTTGGTCTTGTGAAGGAGAACGAGGATAATGTTTTAAAACTTAGATGCAATTATGAAACTTCTCATGATTATAAGCTATGAATATAATGCAGTGAAGAAAGCTTTTTGTGGACCAAGTTGAAGGTTTCTTCAACATTCTTAGGTTCAAGCAGAACCAGTCCAGCCTGAAGCTGATGATACATATGCAAACATAGAAGACTCTGAATCAGATGAAGGTAAATCTTTTTACCAATGTCTCTGACATAACTACATTTATGATTCAGTTTCTAGCAGTATTTTGAAGTTCCTTTTGTACCTGGGATGAAGCGGCAATCCACAACAAAAGGTGTTAAACAGCTAATTTTGTATGAATTTTACTTGTTCTCCACTATCTTTCAAAGTAGCTTGAGTTTAGATTGGATGGATTCTTTACTTGTATATTTCTCTGTGGACATTATCTGTTCCAAGAAACAAGCTTTGAGGAACAGGTAATGTCAAAGAAGAAACATTTGAGCATGTTTCTGCCCCAAATGGAGGCTGTTGTGTTTTTTTTCTTCCAAATGTTTTCTGCTACATGAGCAGTTTTGAAAATGGGAGAATATCACTTACGTGATGCATCTAAACCAATCGCGTGTGGGCAAAAATATTTGACGGAATATAACATCTGTTACCTTGTATGTTAGGTTTTTTACTTAAAGCCAGAATTACTATTAATGTGCCTGCATCATTCATTTGATGTGAACGTCTTTTGCACATTGATGATGAAGACATGAATTGGCTCTTGATGTTTGTGGTTCAGAGTTTTGTAATGGCACAGTATCCTAGTAAGTATTGCGGACTGTGTCATTGTTAAATCAGTAGCATATACAACCAAGCTGAAGATGTATACATTCAGTCACTGCGATGTTTATGTTGCCGTTTTATGCTGTACTGTATTATTATTGTATTATTATTAACACTGTTAATTTTGGAAGGCATACGTGTACAGTGTAAGTTGTCATCAAATCAAAGGGAGCTCAGAATGATAGTTTCTTACAATATAAGAAGAGGAAAGGACCATTAAATTGACTACCAGTGACAAAAAATTAAAAGCACCAGTTCTGAAGTCAAGGCGAATATTGTGCTAATTGTTATGCCCTTCTTACTCCTACGATGACATAATTATTAAAAAACCATTTCATTATTTTTAGATGATGTGGATGACTTCATTGTGGATGATGATGGGAACCCTATTAATAAACATTCCAAGAAAAAGCGAAGACTTCCTGGAACAGTGCAAGACTCGTAAGTATTTAAAAGAAGAATAATTTAATCATTATTATAATAGAAAAATAATTACAATTAATAGTATAACATTAACTTTTGTTGGCGGCGATGGACGTTCATCGGCCACATCCTCAGAATGGATCCAAGCAAACATCCCAAGACGGCATTAACATGGGCCCCAGAGGGAAGGTGACGTCGTGGCAGACCCAAGGAGACTTGGCGCAGAACGGCCGAGAGGGAGAGAGCAGCTTTGGGGTTCGGTTCGTGGAGTGAGGCGGCGGCGGCTGCTCGTGACCGTGCGGCATGGCGGGGGAGAGTGTCCGGCCCTATACCCACCTAGGGTTATGGTTAAATGATGATGATTAACTTTTGTGATATTTCTTGTTTACAACTGGTAGATGTTTGGATGCTTTCCTGCCATTGTGATCTCTGATGATGCAATGTGTACAAATAAACATTTTGCTACATTTTGATGACTAGATGGAAATTCAATATACTCTAACATGATAATATTCATTACATGTGTCTGTTATCTTCCTTGTTGTGCTTGGATCATGTTAGGCACCTTGTTCAATTGATGGACCTGGTGAGACGGCACTGAGATTATTTGGTTTGCAGTTCATCCGCTAAAATTATGTTGTCCTTACTGTAAATGACAAGGGATGGGATGTGCAAGTGCTACAGAATATGATAAATTGATACATTGTCCTTTTTGTGTTAAAATTCAACCACTTCTTAATCACTAATAAACAGAACATTTTAATTTTTTACAATAAAGAGGTTAGAAGCAAAGACACTTCCAGAAATCAAAAACAGACAACACTATTTTCATAAGTTTATTAAACTTTTAAAAGATTAGCTCTCAAGCTAATCTGTTTTCAGTTTACCCCACTAAAATATTACTTGTCCAATAGGCATGCCATGTTCATGCCTTATGAACTACCTCATTCGTTAGTTAGGTACTGTCTGTAATCAAGTACATGTATGCTTTCAACTCAATGTTTTTCTCATTTTGCAGACTAAATTTTTGAAATTGTTTTTGATTGGAAATCATCAACTAATTTAATTTGCCCACCAGACCACTAAACTTAAATTTTCACTTGCCCAACAGCAAAATTTACTTGCCCTCAGGCAATCAGACCTGGGTTTTTGCCTGGCCTGAGCTGGCAATGAATTCAATCAGAAATAAATTATTTACTCTTATTATTACTTGACAAGTGCCCAATTATTGCCCAAGAATGGCTAGTAGTAATCTACTGCCTCAGGTTTGCATAAATCTTGAGCTATTTGTGATACTCTATCAAGGTCCGAAAGCTTTAAATTTTTCTGCTAGTACCTGTCAATGATTTAAAAAGCTTTGCAACTTAAAGAAAAAGCTGATCGAAATTTTCAGGAAATAATGCTGTATTGGTCATGTCACACATCTATAGCTACCGGTAACAAGTTTACAACCCTATCAGCAGTCAAGGTGGCCTTCTTTGTAAGCCTGGTAGTTTTAATGTTAATGCTGATGCATTGTTTATGTAACATTTATCCATCAGTGCTCTTATGGAAGCTCAAGATATCTTTGGTCTTGACTTCGATTTTGACGAGTTTGAGAAGTATGAAAGAGAGGAGTATTTGTCAGAAGAGGATGAAGATGAATATGAAGAAGAGGACGAAGAAGATGGTGCGCTGAGAAGACCAAAAAAGAAGTCTACCAAGAAATCCATTTATGAAGTGAGTGTCTGCTAAAGTGACAGTGTTTGAGGAGTATGGCAAGTCCAACATAGATGCTGTCCAGTAATTTACAGTTATTGTACCAATATACAGAACTAACTTTAGGTTCATCTTTTAAGGCTACCTCATGCAGGTATATTCTACCAGTACATGGCAGCAGTACCTTTTCTTGACAATTCCCTCCAGAAAAGGGAGAGCAGAGTCTTTTTACTCTACTCATGTCACAAGAAAGAATGATTAAGCAATACTAGATGTAAATTAGGTGATGTTTTCTTTTCTCACAGGTATTTGAACCAGGTGAGCTTGAGAAAGGAATGTTGACCAACAAAGACAATGAAATTAGAACTGCAGACATTCCTGAAAGGTTTCAGGTATGTGTTAAGAAATTGATTATTAGTTTTGAAAAGGGGACACTGTACATTCTTACTGTACGGATGTAGTTAACACAAAATGCAGTTTTATTATAATTCCAACTGGGAAATGAGAGCTGAAAATAAGACGCATATATGACTGTCTCAAGTTTTTTCTTAATCAAGAAAATAGAGAATTAATTTAAAAGAAATTCTTAACTAAGATGTTTCCAAATACCAACATGAGTCTGATTTTGTTTATTTTATCTTGATGAGGTATTAATGACTTTGAGAAGCAGCAATAAAAAAACTCTTTATTCATTTCAGGCTTGAGTTGCTGTAAGTAACATTTGCTCTTTCACTCACTGAACATAGTTGTATTTGTTCCTGTCAGGTGCGAGATTTTCCTGTTAAGTCAACAGTAGGAGGAGAGCTAGATAAGGAAGCCAAGTGGATTTACAAACATGCATTCCTGGATGTGCCAATATCTCAGCAGGTTTGAGAATTATAGCAAGACTTGTCAAGGTTGAGGTTTGCATCATTTGCTAAACCAAACTTGGAAGTCATGAAACAAACTTCAAGTGCAAAAGTGATTAAGTTTTGTGAAGCATTTTTTTTAAAAGAGACATAGGTTAACAGTAGGTTGTCAATTTGATCATCAATACCATCAAAAAAAACTTGAATATTTCTTAAAATAGTGACTACATATAGTTAATCATAGTAGAGTTGTTGCCACTTAAACAACACAATATGATGTTGGAAAAGGTAGAGCTTCAAAATCCTAATTTCATGACTTGGTATTTTTAAGGTCTATAAAATGCTAGAATATATAATGGCAATGTGAAACTCCATTTGAACTCCAATAAAAAAACTCTGTGTTTACCCATTTCCATAAGGCGACATTCCTGCGAGTGTTGTGACTAGTCTTTCGGCTTCCATGGTATTAGATATCTTAAAACCCATTGTTCATCATTACACACACATTGTTGTGTCTTGCAGGATCATCTTGATGGTGATATCCACTCTCACTCCAGAACACCCAAAGCGTACAGTAATGATGAGGAGAGAAAGGAGGCTTTTGCTGGCAAAATCAGGGAAGCTTTGAACCTGATGAGGAACCAACTCTTTGAGGTGTGTTTGGGTCAAAATGTTACCAAGAAAAATGTTACTTTACTGTAGGTCCTGTCATTGTTTAATCAAACAAATAGTTTCATGACGAATATAAAATAGCCTATGCATACATCATACATCTTGGTATTTCTTAACCTACCTGTACTTAACAAGGTGACGCGCTAAATTCTAAGTCAAAATGAACTGTGAACACTGCATTATCTCGGCTATTTCACTCACAGGTGATGGTCTAAACTTAAAGTTAAATTGAAATTATATTTTTTTTTAGAATGGTGGCCTAACATATTGATTGGACAAAGCTTTGGGAATTGCTCTTACTTGACAACAATATCTTCCAGTTGATGTCGTTTGTTATTCACCACATCTTTCTACTTGATCACATATCAATATTAAGTATCAGTAATAAGATGGTGATGACTTTTGCAGGTTCCATTCATTGCTAACTATAGAAAGGAGTATATTGAGCCTGAACTGAATATTGAAGACCTGTGGAAGATCTGGGAGTGGGATGAAAAGGTATTGTTAAAAAGAATAATTAATTTCTTTGTTGGTTCTTTTTTTGCATTTTGTCCCATGTACATTGCTGATAGTGAGCGAGACATAATTACTAACTTTAATTCTTATTTTCATTCTCAGTGGTGCCAGCTTCGCACTCGTAAGGAGAATCTCCATCGCCTATTTGAAGAAATGCAGGATTACCAGTTTAACAAGATCCAAGAGAGTGGTGACCAACCTCTTGATGATGATACAAGAATTTTGCAAGCAGAAGACATTGACAGGTACAGTATCATCTCTTCACAACATGGATATCACTCTTAACCCACAGTGCAGTGAAGGACAACTTACATTATTTTGTTCACATCGATTATCATATGGTTGCCAACCACATGAGTCTTTGTCTCAATGTTGCCAAATTCTGACTGCTAAAGATAAAAGTAATGTGTGCTAGAAATACGATAGCAATAAGGAAAACTGTTATTATAACCTTGGAGGGTTTGATATGTTCAGTATGGCTAAAAGTTGCTTACTTCTGTTTCTTAGGCTAGATGAAGTTGAGACCATGGAACAACTAAAGGATGTGTACAGCCACTTTATGTTGTACTACAAGAACGACATTCCAGCCATGTGGGAAGCCAAGAGGAAAAAGAGTCAATCAGCAGAAGGGGAAGGGGCTGATGGTGAAACTAAAGTCACCCCACAAAAACAGAAAATGCCAGCAAAGCGTGATCTTTACACAATATGTAGACAAGCTGGTAAGAGGCTTCTTGTTGAGGCCTTTGCTCTTTTGATTTCTTGGTTTGCACTTTGTTGGCAAGTTTACTACCTTACCTTGCTTTTGCATTGAAACATGTTTCGTCCTACTTAAAGGTGTCAGTGGTTTGGCCAGAAAGTTTGGCTTAACTCCAGATCAGTTTGGAGAGAACTTACGTGACAATTACCAGAGACACGAGACTCAGCAGCATCCTCTTGAACCAGATGACACTGCTGAGAATTACCTTAGCAGGTCAGTGAAGTTTGATATGCCCCAGTAATTATTACTCTACCAAAAAAATTAATACTGTACCAAAAAAAGCTGAAGTTCATTAGAGGCCCTATTTGCGTGCTGGTGTGAAGAGATATGACAATGAGTTCATTCATACAGAACCTCTCCTTGTAGACACTTCTTTTTTGCTGACTGTTCGCATGATGCCTAAGATCAGAGTTAAGTCTGTGTCTATAATTAAAACAAACACTTCCATTGTTAAAGAAATCAGACAAGACTGCATGATTGATTTCACTATTATACATGTATACACTATTACATGGGTGACAAATACTATGCATGGACTTGAAAATGTGCAACTGCAGCTGAGCTTTAAGCATTAGAAATTCCATTCTTTGTAAGGCATTATTTGCAGTTGGCTAGAATTGCAATTACAACTGTGACATACTGTAGTCACATTTTCACCTCTGTTACACACAATGCTTCCAATAAGGTTTGAAGTTTGCGGCTGCTCTGCTGCAGCATATGTCAGAATAGTTAGAGAGACTGTTATCACTTCTCTTGGTAGCAAATTAGTTTTTTGAGAACTGGTTAGATTATAGCTGACAATTCACAACAGAGCACTTGCCAGAGCTGGGGGGGGGGGAGGGGGGAGCTGGGTATTAATAAAAGCATTGTTTAAACATCAGACTGCAGCTAATCTGTTGTAAAAAAAAAGCATGCATTGCCATCAATTTCTCGGCTGCTTTGCTTCTAAAGAGAGACCAGAGGTACCAAGTAACATTCTGTTTCCATTGCAGTACCTTCTCAACTGTCGATCAAGTTCTAGAGGCAGCAAGGCATATGGTGGCCATGCAGATTGCAAGAGACCCATTAGTTCGACAGTGTGTGAGGCAAACATTCTATGAGAGAGCCAAACTCAAGATAAAACCGACCAAGAGAGGGAAAAAGGTAATTCTGCCATGCACAGCTATTTTGTAGGTAGATTGTATTTGAGTTTTCAATCTAGCTGTGTTGACGTTTGCTTGTAGAAGCTCAGGGGAGGGCACAGATTAGTGTAGTTAGACTCTGAGCCATGCAAAGATATTGTTAATCATTTGATGTTGTTTCATTATAATGGAAAAGATGACCTTATATTTGTCATAAACACATCTACAATTGATCAATGTGTTTTATAATTGACTTTTATCTTCCGTGAGTACATTGTCACCAAAGACAGCTGCATTTGTTTTCTTGTAGGAAATTGACGAGTCCCACTCCTGTAGTACATTCAAGTACATTAAACACAAACCGGTCAATGACCTTAAAGGAGATCAATTTCTGCGCATGTGTAAAGCTGAAGAAGATGGATTGCTCACCATAAGCCTTGGAATCGACTTGGACAAGAGTGCAGATGCCAGACTTCCATTTACTACTTATTTTGATGAAGTCAAGCAGTTATATTACAGGGTAAGTAAGTATTCGGTAGCTGTGTAGCTTAACTAACAGCTGACAGTGCTACAGTATCGTAACTGAAACAGAAACGTGTGATATGATTTCAGCTTAAAAATAAACTTGGACTATAATTAACAATTATTCAGGGAAGTGGAAGTGAATAGTGGTGGATGTCTACCTCGAGGCTTCGCGGCTCGGTAAATATCCACCACTTTCACCGACACTGAGGTGAATAATTGCTTTAGAATATACCACACAAGCTGAATGACTAGTGGACCAAAGAGACGGGAAGTCATTTTGTTTTTCTTTGGCTGCTCAGAGGTGAATAAATCACCTACGGGCTAGCCAATCAGTGTGCGTGAAAAGCACTATTCACTTATGTGGTGTATACTAACAAGGAATAATGGCAAGACTTGTGGTGGGCTAGACCATCAGTGCTCATGACTTCTCATCTTCCTCTATTAAAGACACATGTAACAAGGAAGTTTATCATGCTTTGATCTCCCTGAAAAAAGCAAGAAAATTTGATATTGTCTTTCTGTAGGATGAATTTAGCCACCTTGTGCAAGAATGGAACGCACAGAGAACAAATGCTTTGTCACGTGCCCTTAACCAGATGCTGTATCCACTTCTTGAAAAAGAACTCAAACTCAAACTCTTACAAGAAGCCAAGAATTTTGTTGTGAAGGTGAGGTTACAGATCACATAGACTGGCATCGAACCAGTGAAATTTAACTTAACCACTCCAATACCAACAGCTTGAAGAGCTTCAGTTGCAGATCTAATGTTTGATTGCGAGGCGCGTTCAAACAGAAAACTGAACTAAAACTTGAATTGTGAATGGTTTGTTAACAATGTTGTTTTGGCTGGTAGAATCTTGGATGTCAGTCTCTAGCCGTCTCTGAGACAAGAATCGGTGTCAGAAAAAAAAGCGTAACAGTAGTTCTTTTGAGTTGAAGTTCCTATTTTCGAAGGAGGGTCTTTTCTTTATTTATCACAACAACAGTCATGCTGTCGCCGATTGAGATCATGGATTGATGTTGCTCCGTACCAACCTGAGCAGCCTGTAGATGATCAAGACTATGATGACAACACTCACTCTGAAGGACTCCGTGTGTTGGCGTGTTCTATCTCATCCAGTCCAAATATACCAGCCTTCCTGGCCATGCTTGACGGAGGAGGGCAAGTCAGTGACTACCTCAGGCTGAAGTATCTACTGAACAGAAGGAACACAACGAGAGCCAAAGAACGAGAAGACAAGGTTAGACACGGCTTGATCTTCTTCTTGGATGGCACTTCTTCGTTTGTTAATTTGTTCAAAGTCTTTTCCATGTTTGTTCCTGTTTGATTTTAATTTCTTCCTAACAGGAAAAAGACATGAAGACATTGAAGCAATTCATACTCAAGAAGCGTCCTCAGGTTGTGGTTGTTTCCGCTGAATGTCGCGAGACAGTGGCTGTTGTGGATGACATAAAAATGTGCATAGCAGAGCTTGAGCAAGAGAACCAGATCCCAGCCATCTCTGTAGAAGCACTGGATGGTGAAGTAGCTCGTGTGTTCATGTCTTCTCCTCGATCTGAGGTACATTTTATGGAACATTTTTGCATATCTTTATTTAATTATTGTACTACACGGTGCTGTTAGTAATAAATTTAAATTTGTTCTTGTTATTCCAGAATGAGTTTCGTGAGTACCCCTCCCTGCTGCGTCATGCAGTGTCTCTTGGCCGCAGGATTCAGGATCCGCTTGCCGAGTTCGCTGCGCTGTGTGTTGAGGAAGATGAACTCCTATGTTTACGACTGCATCCGTTCCAGGTACGTTCTTTAAGTGCATGAGACTGTGTTCCGGATATGGGGTGTAATTTGTGTTGTGTGTGTACTGATACAAGTTTCTAGGAAGACCGAAGCCGAGATGTAAGTTAAAAAAACTGTCTTCGCCTTTCAGGACCATGTATCGAAAGAGCATCTTGTCAAAAGCCTCCATCAGGAATTCGTGACAGTTGTAAATGACGTAGGAGTTGACCCCAACCGCCTTTTGGAGCATCCACACACAGTCGCGCTCTTGCAGTTCGTGTGTGGACTGGGACCCAGGAAGGCGTCATCCTTATTAAAGGTACTTCCCAGTATTGCACTGCGCGTCTCCACTGCGCATAATTTCACACGTGATTAGCGCGCGCGCATTAGAAAATGGAGGCTTTTTCTTTACGGCTGGACCTCGCCATAGAAGTAAATCGTCATTTTTTCGAAAACGAGTGCGGTGACCAATACCGGTAGTTTTTTTTCTGTTGTTTTGAATTGCATAATCAATTTCTTTAGGTAAAATAAGCATGGCCCAATTCTCAGTGTAGAACAAGAAGCAATCCTGGGAAACGTAAACTAAGCAAGCAATCGTGACTATAATCATGGTGCTATTATAAGAATGTATTGGGTACAAACAAGGTGCTGTTGCTCCTAAACGAACATGGCGACCCTTTTCTATTTCAAAATTAACATTCCTGTAATATAAACAATCAATGGCAAAGTTTGACAAAAATCTTAGTGCAGGTTCTATTTCAGTGGAATAACCTTGAGAGATGTCAAGTTGTTTCCAGCTCACTGAAATAATTACCTGCTCAATAAAGAGGAACTCCGTGTCAAATAGCCTATACGGTATATTACGGTTGAACCAAGTCGAAACACCATCGTGCATCGTGCAGTTCATTTGAATTCCTATTGTCATATGTAACCAAGCGTCTTTACAGAGCCGAATAAACAATTTCATCTATGAGAATTCACATGTTAGAAGTAGGAATTATTGTCTATCATTGTAAATTCGTTGTTTTCAGAGTCTACGCCAGCAGTGTACCAGACTGGAGAACCGCTCCCAGCTCGTGACCGTGTGTGGCCTGGGTCCTCAGGCGTTTTTAAACTGCGCAGGCTTCGTTAAGATTGACACAGCAGCCATCAGTGACACGACGACGAACTATATCGAGGTGCTCGACGGTTCACGAGTTCATCCGGAGACCTACGAGTGGGCAAAGAAAATGGCGGTCGACGCGCTCGAGTACGATGAGGTAAATTTGAAACTTGTCAGTGTGAGAAGTGTCACATAGTTTAGTTTAATGCTTGAAGACGCTTGCGTGCTTCGGTCTATCGGCGCTGCCTCACTAGTTGAGATTTTATACAACTTGTTTCGCAAATTTTTGCACAATTGAACTCGCTCATATATAGACAGAACTGGTCAAACTCATTCGTAGCAATACAGAAAATATTAATTTGTCATTTATTGTTCTTTTGCATTCTCGTAGGCGACGATGGAATCGAACCCGTCGTCAGCTTTGGAAGAGATTCTCGAGGCTCCCGACAAGCTAAAAGACCTGGATTTAGACGCGTTTGCCGAAGAGTTGGAACGTCAAGACTACGGAAACAAGCGGATAACGTTATACGACATCCGAGACGAGCTGTTTGGTCAGTACCGGGAACGCCGCACTCCGTTCCGTTCTCTGACGGTAGAGGAACGCTTCAGACTGCTGACGGGTGAGACCAATGAGTCTCTTTACGTGGGTAGGATGGTGATGTGTACCGTGACTGGGTTTGCTAACAGAAAACCCCCACGTGATATGATCGATCAGGCGCAACCTGTCAGAAATGACGAGACAGGCCAGTGGCAGTGTCCGTTCTGTTTACAGGATACCTTCCCTGATCTGAGCGAGGTAAGAGTTGGAGAATCTGCCTTATTGACCTTGTGAATTTTAACAATCTGAATTATGTTGTATTCTAATCCAATGGCGAACAACTTTGCTTAATGTCAGTGAATCATTAGGCCTCACGCCGCCGTCCTTTTGCTTGTAGGTGTGGACACATCTTGATAACGGGAGCTGCGCCGGTCAGGCGGTGGGTGTTCGTACTAGAATGGAAAATGGCCTGTCCGGGTTTATACCGACCAAGATGATAAGCGACAAACATATCAGCAGTCCTCATGAGAGAGTCAAGGTAACTACAGGAAACATCCCATCTGTATGTTTGCAAAACAATATTCTTTAATTTTTTGTGGTATTTCGTTTTAGGTGGGAATGACTCTTCACTGTCGAGTGACACGGGTGAACATGGAACGGTTTCAGTTGGACCTTACGTGTCGTTCATCGGATCTCGCTGATAAAGAAGGAAAGTTCAGGTACATGTCTGTTTTAGAAATGTGTGAAGCTGATCAGGAAGGCAGCTTCATTAGGCAACTTCCTGTCATCTTCTCTAGATCAGTCACGCAACTTACGTGACAAAACGTGCGACAGTCAAGCTGTATATCATCATCTTTATTGTGTTACACTGGTTGCTGGCAAATGAAGTAAATATTTCCATAAAAACCGAGAGGAAGTCAGTAAGGACCAAAAATTATTCAGTTGTGAGGGAAATATTGAGTATTCAGTTGTGTACAGTCTGACGCTGATTTTACTGTCTTAACTGTCTTGCAGTCTTCCTAAAGATTTGTATTACGATGAAGATGCGGCAGACAAGGACAAGAAAGACGAGGATGCAGCGAAGAGGAAAGCCAACAGACCAAGTGAGTAGTGATCAGTGCCTTGGTCTGGGTAAATGCATTAGAGCAGTTGAGAAGTTTGAGCCAAATCTTGGACCCTGAAATCTTGTTGTAACCCAGCTTTAGTTGTTTTGCTACGGGGAGGGTAGAAGTCCGTTTTCGATTCCAAACGCCGGATTTGCACCCAGTAGAGTTTTTTCATTATTTTGCTGGAGCGTAGAAACCGGAAACGTTAAAAAAATGATAAAATTCCTGACTCGGATTTCATTAGGAGAAGAGAAGAAAGAACACCTCTGTGTAGCCTGCGTAGAAGTCGTTTTCTTTCTTTTTCCAAGCTGGTAGATCAAACGGGCAAGTAAGTGAGCGGGTGAGCGAAAGAGCGCACCTGCGGTGAGCAAAAAGTGGGGGGAGTTAGGGGGAGGGGCGGGAAAAAAAGCTCACACCCTTCACCTGATCTTTATTTTTCGCTCTAGCTCTCAGTTTCCTTCCTTTTGCCTACTTTTTTTGGAAACGCCTGGGTCAAGGAGTAGGTCGTTCTTATTAAAGGATAATAGAGCAGTTTCTAACGAGAACCGTAAAACCAGAACAAAAGCAATCCAGTGAACCAATAACAAACTTAAAGCAGCTTCATGTAGCTGACACGTAGTGTGCGAAAACGTGTTGCGAATTACGGTTATCATCAGTGATTGAATAACAAAGTGGCGGGATTTTTTGTTTAACCAATGGCTTGGCGTGGTAATACCAAACATAAGCAAATACGCATCGCTTTCGACACCAAAGTGCTCCCTTTTGACAAATATATTTATCTTTCTTAATTGTATTTCAGAATATGTGAAGCGTGTGATTGTGCATCCTGCTTTCAAGAACATCTCATTCAAGGACGCAGAGAGGCTCTTAGCTGAAGTGGACCAGGGTGAATGTATTGTGCGGCCCAGCAGTAAGGTAAACAAAGTGGCTACAATTAACTCAACACGGTGATAGGCAGGGATAAAAATCAAGCCCAGGTTATCTGTGAGTCTTTTATAGCCAGCGACGAAATAATAGTGCAATCGCGAACTTTACAACCCTCCGTTTTTCGAGCGTCCCAAGTTTCTGTTCGCAATTTCCGTTTAATGATAGTTGTCAATTAGTCTTTTCTTCAAGGCATCTTTCCAGACATCTTAAAGATAATAACGCCTGTTGACAAGGGGGGAGAAGAAATTGACCCCTCAAATTATAGCCCGATTTCTACGTTGTCTGCTCTTACCCAAATACTTGAAAAGCTCATCTGTAAGCACCTTGTTAGCTATCTAGGGAAGAAAAAATTCTATACGAACTCCAGTTTTTGTTTGGATAGGGTCATTCCACGTCTCAAGCGATGACAATTTACAAAAAGCTGTAGATCACAATATGTATTCTTGTGGGGTGTTTTTAGACTTCTCCAAAGCTTTCGATACTGTCAATCATAAAATATTGTTGTCTAAACTTCCATTTTATGGAATTATGGGTTTACCACTTCAACTTTGTACTTGTTATCTTACTAATAGAAAACAGTACACACTTCATTAGGAAACAGTCTCTCTTCAGTGCAAACTGTAACTAGTGGAGTACCACAGGGAAGCTCGTCAGGCCCGTGCTGTTTTTTTATTTACATCAGTGATTTATCTAATAGTTCAGAAGCACTTGTGTTCAGAATATTCGCAGACGATACAAATATATTTGCTTCGTCTCAGGGCGCAAAAGGTCAAGAAACATTAATTAATGTCGAGCTTAAAAAAGACTGGTGCGATATTAACAATTATCTATAAATTTGTCAAAAACAAATGATTGTAAAATCGTCAAGGAAATGAAATCATGAATTTATCATTAACATGCAAAGTTCAAATGATACTTTGAAAAGAAAAGATCCCATTAAATACTTGGGTGTGATGCTTGACGAATCCGTCTCTTTCAATACCATATCGCATGTCTGTTTACGAATGTCTCGTAGCCTTGGGATAATTTCAAAATTAAGATACTACCTAACACTTTCTCAATTAAAACAAATTTACTTTATCCTTATATATCATATGCAATCTTAGCTTGGGGGAACACTTACAAAACTTGTAAACAAAAAGTACAGACCAAGCAAAACCATGCCTTTAGATAAATATTTTTTTGCAAGAGCTTTCGGTGAACAAAACTGATAGTGCTGTCCCTCAAATAAACCTTTAAGAACTTCTCACTGTGAACAATGTTAACCGTTAACATGCACGAAGATTTACTCACCTGTGACAGAAGATCCGTCTTCCAAACGCTTTTCACGATTTTTACCAGTACACCAGTAGTTTACATACTTATGGTATTAGATACGCCGGACTAGACAAAATCTCTACAAAGCTCGAGTCAGAACAAGCACCGGGAAACAAACTATATCCTATATGGCTTCAATCTTTTGGCATAATATTCCTTCTTACTTGAAAAATCCTAATGTATACCAATTTTATAAACAAATGAAGCTATATCTTTTCCTTGAACAACTCGAAAATACCACAAAGTTACTAACACTTTGAATATCCACTGCTCATATAGCTCGCTCTGTCTCTCTGTGTTTGTGCCTTATTTACTTGTCTCTTTCAATCCCTTGATCTTATTTTATTTTGAACGTAAAAGACGGGAATAACTCGAAAATCGCAAGGTTCATTTATCCCCCTGGCTCGACTTTAAACATATTTCTTTCCTAAGTTATTGTAATTTTCTATGTGATGAGTGTTTTAGAGCAAATGAATCGTTGTTGTTGTTGTTGTCGTCCCCGATTTCCAGAATTCGAAATTCAACTGTATTTGCTTTATGCGTTTTGGTTCCACAGAAATTAATGGTGCTTTAGGTTTCTTTTTAAATCTTAACTCTCAAATAAAATTTTACACGTAACAAAGTGAAACAACAAAAAAAATTCCCCTAAGTATCTCGCTAATGAATATGCGATCATTTTGTGTCTTAGTAAAAGAATCCTGAGTCTTGTGATTTGTTTCTTAAGGGCGCAGATCACCTGACTGTCACGTGGAAGGTTGATGAAGGAATTTACCAACACGTGGACGTACGTGAAGAAGGAAAGGAAAACGCCTTCAGCCTTGGACGATCACTTTGGATTGACAGCGAGGTACGTTAGAGATCAAAACGATCTTGTAAAGAACTAAAAAACACAAAAATCAAGCATCATTTGAAATGTATTCCAAATTGCAGAAGAAAAGCCAAACCCAACCATTGTTACTTATTTACAGCAGTCGTTCGTACTTGAGAATGTTACTGTATCATTCCTAACAACATGGAAACAGGACAGCCCATATTTAATAACATGAAGAAATTACGGCTCAAACAGAATTACAAACATAAGTAAATGGTGCCATTGTCATTAAAGTCACGCGAGCTTAAGTATTTAACAAATAGATTGATTTCATTTTATAATAATAGATTACACCATATAATAAAATCGCGGAAATGTTTTTTTTACGATACAAGGCGTCCTTATTGTTTTGACTTTGTAGGAATTTGAAGATCTCGATGAAATCATTGCGCGACATGTTCAACCGATGGCCTCCTTTGCTAGGGAAATTCTGAACCACAAAAACTACAGAGCGGTGGACGGAGCCAAGACCAAGCTGGAAGAGTTTCTTCTTGTAGAGAAAAAGAAAGCCCCACAGAGAATCCCGTACCTTCTGAGCACATGTAAGGAGTTCCCAGGGAAGTTCTTCTTGGGGTATCTTCCCCGTGTCAAGCCCCGGGTAGAGTACATCAGTGTGACCCCAGACGGATTCCGGTATCGAGGAAGAGTTCATGCCACGTTAAATGGTCTGTTTAGATGGTTTAAGGAACATTTTAGGGACCCCATACCTGGTAAGTGTTCTGTTAACATCTTGTTTGTTTGTTCTTTCCATTGTTTCTTGGTTTGTTTAGCAAAGCGCTTTCTTGGTAATTAAATAAAATTTGGATTTTCAGGTACTCCCCGCCACAGAATGCCTCACTCCATGTCCGAAAGCAACACTCCATACACCCCAGGGGGTACCCCTTCCATTAACTCTGATGTTGATCCCGCACGACTTTTGCCCCAGCTTCAACAGCATTTCCCCCGGGGAATCACCGCCGACCCCAAGGTTTACTCAGCACTGGCCGAAGTTGCTAGGCAACAACAACAGCAAGAGACGCAAAAGAAGGCAACAAGCACACAGCTCACACCTGCGCAGTGGGGCGCTGCCGCAGCCCAGCACATACAGCGTCAAAACAAGCAGCGAGCTCAGCTTCAACAAACACCGACACAACAAACACCTTCACAGCATACCCCGACACAGCAGACACCAACGCAACAGGGCTACCAGCAATTTCCACAGTACGGCTACTATCAGCAGCATCAGGATCAAACTCCAACTCCGACAACCAGTTATGGTTACCAGCAGACATACAGTGGCAGCAAGGGGACTGGAAAAGAGAGTAGCAAGAGTCGGTAGTATGCAGTCCTACTCGTCTCTGGATCGAACTGTGATCAAAGACACTGTCTTAAAGACTGACTTTTTAAGTCAGTCACAAAAGGAAATTCTGAAAAAATCGAATGGCCTTAAAACTTTATAGTGGATTTGTTCCTTAGCGTTTATGTTGTAACTGGCTATTTGGAAACTGTTGTGAATCAGAGCCAGTACTTATTAACTGTCAATGCAGATTGATAACTTATTCTAGCGACAAAAGGATGACTCAACTTCTGAACAGGTTATTTCTTGAAAACAATAA
>OMLO01001387.1_pt1 | contig 18603 bp, 12 predicted proteins | sample 1674811 | NCBI WGS metagenome assembly OMLO01 (sample SAMN06265003, study PRJEB25207) | coral metagenome | isolation source: Coral host | place: Mexico:La Bocana,Puerto Morelos, Mexico | collected 2008-11-13 | reverse complement strand
TTTCCCATAAAAAATGATACAAAATAACAATTATTAGTATGGGGATGTAAAAAAATAGAAAAATAAACGGAGAGGGAACCTAATAAAAACCTTCATTCATGGAGGTGATAAACATAGGTTCCCTCCCAAGCAATAGAGGATGGCTAAAACTGGTCATCATATTGAAGATGCCTAGGGAAGCAGCTACACTGAATACACTGTTCAAAAATCCTACAACTTCAGTTCTACCAGTTCAGTAGATGAAAGATTTTACTTGTTGCTTGCCTGATGTACTGTTTATTTAAGAAGTAACTATATTACTGTTATTTAATGGCTTTTTAATGTCTTTTATTAGTAAGACCTTTTTCAAGTGAGCAATCAATTTTCTTTGCACCAAAGTTGTGGTAACTATTTTCTTTCATTAAAACACTTACTTCAGTTGTCCAATCACTACATCCAAATCCTTCCAGAGAGATTTTAAGACAGCAGTACTACTTGGCAAACCATTTTCCCTTCCTGAAAAAAAGTACAATGTAATTAAAAAATACAAATCTGATGTTGAGCCAATTGACACCCCACCACCTTATCTGCATGTCCCAGCAACCTGGAGAGCTATGAAGGCAGGAGTCTTGTACTCATACTAGTACGGTCCAGACTAAAAGGGATCCTCAGGCCCTCCAGGTTGGGTACGGGGCTAACAACCCTGTCCTATAAAACAGAGTCCTGTTATGGAAACGGAAACTGTTTACAGAGCATGAACCATGCTTGGCCCATGGTCGTGCAGTTAATTAGCAGAGATTCATGACTGTAAAGTTCTTAACAGGTCATGAAAGTTTCAAGAGTACACAAGGAACCCATTTCAGTGCTGCATTGTCATGACAGGTTTTCAACTAATCACTTGTAGTGAAGTGAGAGGGCAATACCATAACCTTTTGATTCCTTTTCGTAGGTGATTGTCATACTCAATGAATTCTTTCTGATTGTAAATGCTCATATTCACAAACATAATTTTCACAAGACCTGTTTCTCTCAACTGAGAATAGTCATCCAAGATCGTCTTCAGGTCAGCTGTTAGGAAGACCTATAAGAAGAAAAAAAAATGTTCTTAGTGACCTGAAACAACTGAAAATAAAAGAAACAGTAACAGCTTGATGACAACATATAAATGTCCATTATCCTAAAAAATGAAGCAACCAAAGTACCACAAAATCTCCATAAATGTATCTCGTTTTTTATGTTTGCCCCTTTCTGGACCACTGAAAGAAAGTGGTTAGGCAAATTAAGGAAATTTGTTTGAGGTCTGGGGGCATGCTCCCCCAGAAAATTTAAAAATTGAAATTCTACTTTTCACATTCTCTTGAAGATACCTCCCGTCAAAAAAATCAATTTTGAAAAGGTCAATAAGCCAAGAACAATTAGGATTACAGAGACTTTTTTCAATTTTTATTCTATGGCGTTAGCAACTGAAAACATACACCACACCCTCACCCCATGTTCTCTCTCTAGCTACAGCCTTAACTGTCCTGAGCAAAAGACAGCTCTAAGGTTCAGTCATGTTCCAAAAAACCTGAGAGTGTTTTCCCTAAATTATTTCAACACTCAACAAAGGGTGAGAGGAAAGAGGCTGACAATGTTTCCAAGGGCCAAACGAAACAAAATTTATTGAAAAACAAGGAAGTTCCCCCTGGGAGGGAAGGAGGAAGGGTACAAAGCTCGACTAGCGACAAGCACAAGGTAACGAAATCTGAGCCTAGGAGAATATGAAACGAGCGATTCGCGAAAGATAATAATCAACTAGTTTTACCTACGACAAAACATCAAAATTACTCTTTACAACTTCCACGCACATTATTTTGCAGATAGTACACAGCTCAGAAATCAAAGTAGCTGGTTTTTGAGCTGGCGGCTAGCTCCACTTAATGAGAACCATGACTACCCTAGGAGAGTGACTCAACATAAATTTTGAATACACACTTTTAAAATCACAGTTGAAACAGGCCTCCAAAAAAATACTTGAATCCTGCAGATTAATGGGATGTTGATTCTCGTGTTTCATTAGATGTGCATTATTCATGTAATTTAATAGCAGAAATTTTGGTAAGAACAAAAATTGTCTTTTATTATTGAGGTGTTTCTATATTAACGTTAAGACAGATATTGTAAAAGATATTGTAAAAGCCTAAAATTACTGGATCGTACATTGTCCAACTCTTTGTTGTTGTCATGGAAAAGAGAGTATTCCTCCTGGAAAGCAGAGCATGTTCTGTAAAGTCCTTCCTGTTTCAGGTAACCTTAATTTGACAAAGAAATATAACAACAAATATGTGAGTTTCCATTCTTTAGGTTTACAAAATATTGTTAACTTGAGTGAATAAGAAAAGGCACAACAACTAAGAAGAATGTTGGTGATTATCAAGGCATAAAAAAATAAATTTATGGAAATTAAAGTTGACTGTATTTTACTGTTGTTCCAAGAAAATTTGGATTCTGACAAATCATTCATCAAATTAAATATATAAACTAGGTTTTCCAAGTAGTCTGAAATGCCAGACATATTCTCTCTCACTCTAAACCCCTAGAGACACAGGCAGAGAAGGACCAGTTCTTATTGACTCACACCTCTTGGTGATAAGCATGAAAAGACATCTGACGCTTCAGACTAGTTTTCCATGATGGGCTTCCACTTACAAGATAACCTAAGTGGTACATGTAACTACTGGGCAGAATGAGTTTACAATTCATGTGTACTAAAGGTATCTATGGTTAAGGGTTGATTGAAACCCTTGGTCAAACAGAGATCAACACTCAATGAACACATTGATCAATGCTCAGTTGACACTTGATCAAAATCTTGATTGATACTTGATTGACACCGAGATGTTGATTGAGTGTCGATGAAGTGCCAATGGAGGTGTTGAAAAGTGTCAATCAAAGATTGATCAAGTGTCAATCAAGTATATTCATCAAGTGTCAATCACGGGTATTGATCCACACTCAACCACCACAAGGGTATTGATCCACACTCGACTGTGAATGTCTTTAGAACACATGATCCAAATGCTTCACATCTCAGACCACATCTATGGTCCACTTGTGTTTGGTCAAAAAGTCCATATGGTTATAACTCCTAATATTTACAACAGCTATTTACTTGTTTGGTTCTAAGCTACGAAAACTACCTGTTACTTTGGAAGGTCATACTGCAAGTTACTGACTGAGTTTTCCCACTTTGATGTATGGCCCAGACAAAACAATGTGAGCCATGAATCAAATGGGAAAAAATGAGGATCCATAACTTACAGTACAGTCAGTACAGATCACGAAGACAATCTTGTTAAGTAACATCATAGGGTAAACATGTTTGCAGGTAAAACCTGTTATCTCTATTGTGCGCCTGATGGGTTTGGAAAGCTATTCAAGTCACTTGGATTTAAATGCCTACATATATCATATATATGCCATCAAACACTTAAAGAAATGAAAAGGTTTGCACTTTTATTTGTAATCAACAATAGGAAAACTTAGTGATAAACCATGAAACATTTTGGCAAAAGAAACAGTTTCAGATTTAAGGGGCCCTAGACTAGAATACTGCCACTTAATTTGACTAATCACTGAGAGATAAAATAGGAACAGGAAGTGAACGATCAATTTGAGACTTAGCATGACAGTAAAATTGTGTCCTTTTGAGATCAACCGTTTCAACTGCAACCCATCTGGGTTGATACAGTTGACGTTTCTCAACAGAACACTTTCCCAACCATTTTCAGTTGAAATGCAGTACATCCTGGAAATAGTACTTGGGTGAGCTACAATCACACAACAAAGTCACACATGTTTCAACTTGGTTTGAGGATGGTTGAAAAAGTTGATCACCCAAACCAACTAAAATGTTTTCTTTCCAGTAGAACACGAAAAAACCCAACCAACCAGAAACAGTTGATCCCAACAGAGCACTATCTAAGATTTAAATCTTAGCTTTTCTGCAAGCCTGAAATTTCTTAATTAGCCTTGCAAAAGAAATCAAGGAGCCACAAATAGTACTACCATGAAAATTATGGATAGCCTTAGAATTTATTTGTTTATTAATCGCTGTTTCAGCGTGCTACTCATCAGCTATTTAGCATTTCAGAGTTTGAGACTACGTTGACCTTGAAATTACATTTATGCTTATCCTGTAAACCTGTGTAAACACTATCACTGCACAGTCTAATTTGTCGATCAGAATGTCTGTGATGAGAAAAACAAAATCTGTCTAAACAAGCTGTTCTGTAAAGCTTTTATTAGAGGGTATTGGATAAGAGGATGAAAAGAAGTAAGTATTTACTCCTAAATTAACTAAACTTCTCCACCAGACAACAACAACAACAAAGCTAAGCCGATAACAAAATGGTGACGTGTCTCATGGTGCGGGCGAGCTTATCGTGTAAATACCCTACAGTTTTAAACTTACCAAGTACCAACTTCGCCACTATACAGCCCTCTATCATTATTTGAAGAGATCACATGGATGTAATGCCATACAGAGCCATAAACATCAATATTTGGCTGGCCCAAGTCGAATTCTATGTCGCTTTTCAAGATCTGTCTTTCGCGCGAAATTTATTGCGCAGTGCGCATGACATGTGGAGAATGGCGGAAAAGTCTGCAGGCGGACTGCAGGCCCATGTTGTTATTTGACTGGAGCTGTTTTTTCTCTCTTTCTTCTTTTCCCTTTTTTGCTTCGTCTTAAGCCGAAGGCTTAGGGGATTAAAGCTTTGCGATTTCAGAAATTTGGATAAAGCAATAAGTTGTAGGCCTGAAAAGCAGTCAAATTTTCCTCGTGAAAATAGTGACCCAATGAAAGCAACTTGACTTTTACATTATAAAACGGATGCTCACGAAAAGGCAGACAAAACCACAACACCGGGCTTCTACTAGCAGGGTATGAACGATACATTAAAACCTGTTTTTCATCAAGAATATTTTCAAATATCTTCGAGAAATAAGATAAATAAGGAAGGATGAAAAAGGGAATAACAATTTCAAGATAATTGTAAGTTGCTTTTCTTTTTTTTTTAAGAAAATTAGAGTATAGGAGCTTTGGGGACTGATACCGTATATATAATGGTTTTTTTGCGATAAAAAAAATAGTATAATTGTATGTTCCACAATTAAGTCAAGGAGACAAATTGGCCAAACCTGTGAGTGTCGAGATGAAATCCAATTTAATCTCGAGTTCGACTTTAAACCTAAATACAAATAATGTACAAGTATTGTACTCCACGCAGATGCCATTCATACTCACCTCGCTTCGCCCATGGGAGTCAAACGCGGTTCAAAGTCTGGATTTCGGGATTTGTCGATAAACGTTGCATAGGTTTGGATAAGAAGTATGTCTTTGGAAATATTACTTTGTAGTTTCGTTGAACAATTTACTAGACATATGTAATCTGACTTCTGTCACAGCCTCGCTAAATTGCTGCAAAAATAGAAATTCGTGAAAGGCGCGCACGCGCGCGCTCACGCGGGATTCGCGCGTGTACGCCACAAGCTGTACAAAAGCATGCCTTGCACTGTTATTTTAGTGCACTGTAGCGGAAGGCGCAGCTGGAATTCAGGAAAAATTCACCTGCGGATGGCTAATTGTTTTCGTTGAAACATTATCGTCTCAAAAGTGAGTGGACGAGATTGTGCTTTTATGTAAACGACGTATTCGTTTCCCCTTCCCCTTGAAATTCGCTCTTACGTGTTCAGCGCCCTTGGGGTTTGAAGAAGGAAACATTATAGACAGCTTCAAGAGAAAGCAGCACCGACAAAAAGCTTGGCGAAGTATCGCGTGGTTTTAGCCATGCGTGACGAAGCAAAGCGAAAGTGTAGAACAAAGGATAGGAAATGTCTAGCACTATAATATAACTGTGAAGTGGAGATAAAATAAAAATAGCTACTCAGCTATGACGAAGTCGTTGAAGCATTCTGGAATCTCATTTTGCATCATTGTATTTCGTGACGTACTACAATGTTTGGCTGTTATTTCGTGTTGCCTACGTACTACAATGTTTTGCACAGCCATTTCAACGCAATGGCGGTGTTTTTTGTTTTTTTTCTCGATTTGCGCAGAACCGTAAAATGAGAATTTCATTCAAGCACGGTCGGCTCAAGTGACCGGTAGCGTACGAGTCATGTGCTAAGCGGCTAGTCACGAGACAATCAAATAATGGCACTCCACGAAACTTTAAAACGATGCAGCTGATTCAATGTTTCCCAAGGGTCTATAGAATAATCGCTTGTTGGAAATAAATGACAGTTTACAACAAAAGGGTCTTTGTGTTGGCTTAGAATGCAACAATCGAACCTGTCCTCTCTGCGGGTATCACGCTTCAAAACAATAGCTCAATCCCTTTATAAGCAGTCGTGAATTTGCATACATCACTGGAGTGAAGGCAAGAGAGCACATGGAAATGATGTGCTTCTAAAAACCTTTAAGAAAACCGGGTTGCCCACAGCTTAAATCAAGCTACAATTCCTCTCCTCTTATTTGATACCTGTAGACTTGCAGCACACCTACAGTTATGTGACAAAAATTTTTATTCCTGGCTGTTAAGTAATTAATAACAGAATCACTTGCCAACAGAAAATAATTTATTGTGTTCAATACCATAAATATAGGCACATAGCATTGATATATAATTTTTTGTGACTTACTGCACAACCTCTTGGAACCAAGTTCAACATACTATAAAGGAGAAGTTTTGACCAGCTATCATATTTCATATATTCACAAATATTACAAAGAACTACTCTTCGATCTACATGACTGATACAATTCAATTCTTTTGGGAATAGCTATAATTTTCTATGTTTTATCAAGTTATGCCCTAGACCAAACAGCATAACCATGAAACTAACATGCCTGACACATTGGCAACACACACTGCAAACAACCATTGGTAAATTTGGGAAATTTGTGCAACTAAACAAAAAAAAAATCAACACTGTCTAAAAAAATATGTGCAGAGAAACCTGTACAAGTACAAATTCATTTCAGGCAAGAGAGTGAAAACAAATGAAGATGTAGAGTAACACTCAAGCAGACCATTACAAACATTAAAAATTTCAGTATCCACTTTTAAAAAGGGCCCGATTCAAAAGTTCCAACCTAAGAACTTGTGTCATGTATACATAATTCTAATATTTCCAAAAAATGTAACTCGGATCACAAAATTGTTCCAAACTACATAAGCAGCTTCACTACTTAGGCAAAGCAAGAGAATGATGGATGATTTGACAAATACACAAATCCAAATCTTTTCAATAATACAGTTATCAACAACACTGTGTTTATGCGACCAAATGAATCATTCTCAACAACACTGTAAGCTAGTATGGTCAAAACACTGTCTAACAAAAATGTGCTAAAAGGCAACATGTGTTGGATGTAAACATAGAGTTTTTATCTGGTGCAAGGCAGATGTGCAGGAACTACCTACACCTGTAACGATGCACACATATGGAAGACAGGAAATACCCACTAGATAGCAAAAGTTCAGCCTAATTGTGTACACCATTGAACCTTTCCTTTGCATCATCTGTGATCACATGCTGAATACAACATTCTTTATGCTATGTCAATATCTGAATTGCTCCTGTACAAAAGAAAATTCTGGCAGTTACTTGACCCAAGATACCTGGGGCTTCTTTACAAAACTTATGTCACTTACAAAACGTTAAGAACCAACCATGCACAAGCTTGGTTAGATCTGCTATAAAAATGTTATCCTGTACACCATAAATTAAATCTTTCAATTAGTAAAGACCACTACGTATCTCGCCCACATTAGGTATCTGGCTGATAAATTGCTCTAAGTTAATATCAAAGCCTCCATCCCCCATGTTCATCTCATCGCAAATAATACTTTCTAAGTCACAGTCAAAATCGCCATGAAAGGCATCCAGTTCTAGATCGCTAGGAAACTTTTCATTCATAAATTCAAGCTGATTATTGTTCGTCACTCTAGTGAATGGGTGCCCTTGCAAAGAATGGATGCCATTTTCCATCATCACTGGACCTGCCCCGACATGCTGCTGAACGAAGGGGTCTGTAGTGTACGTGAAGGTCTGATGATGGTTCTGGGCTAGAGCGTTTATTCCGTTAGCATAGCTGGACTGAAAGTTCTGAAACATAGAATTATCTGGGCTCTGTTGCACTTCCATTTCTTGATCACGACAGAATATGTCATTCACGCGAGCTGGGGTAGTATTCTGACGTTCCTGTGGACTGCAGTAACTGCGTTGCTGAAAGTGAGGCTGTTGGGGAGGTTGATTGAACGCTCGTAAATTGCCGTATGCAGGCCGAGGAGCAACAATAGTCTGTGGGGGGAGTATTTCTGGACTCAGAGACTGCTGAGTGCGTTGAATAGGTTGTATATAACCACTATTATTATAGCTAGTGTCAAAACTGCTCGATATCTTCGAATTCATACCATTTGATACAGCAGCAATGCCGAGGTCATTGCGAGGTTCGGACGGAAGTAACGAAGGTTGTATTGGTGTTAAAGTCTCTTTTAATCTGCTATTTTCAGCGGCAAACGATGCCAAACTCATCGAGTTATTCATTTGTTGCGTGAGCTCTTCGGCCACTGGGTTCGAAGTGCTGGCCATGTTGAAATTATTTGAAGGCACATGATCCTCGCACGGTACTTCAAGTTCATCCACATGAGCTGGAATGGGAGACAACCGACCACCAAGACTGCTCACTGTCGAGGCATTTGATGAAGTCCGCGGTCGAGCAAAGCTGTCGCCAAGTGGAAAGGGCAACGGCGACTCCGACTCTGGAATTGTGAGTAACGAGTCGGAACTCGAACTATTAGTCGGCGAAACATTCCCCGGAGAGTTGGCCCTGCCATCACGCGCGCGATTCACTGAAAGTCGAGGGCTTGATGGAGACTCGCCGTCTTCTTCTTTTATTTTCTCCTTTTTTGTTCGCCCTCGCTTTTTCTCCGATTTAGGAGCCGAGTCGAGAGAGCCAGAACGCCTACGACTCGTTTTACCTCCTTTAGCATCAGGGTTGAGCATCCACCAGGAGCTTTTGCCATTGCCCTCGTTTTGTACTCTAACAAACTTGCTGTGCAAGGACAAGTTGTGGCGAATTGAATTCTGCAACAAAATGACAGCCACGCAAACAAAATAACATTAGAAATTATCGCCAAGTGGAATACGCCGAAAGTGAAATTAGGGAGCCAGTCAGCTGTTACGAAGTCAAATCATCTGATTGCTCTTGTGAACAAGGAAATACCATACCTTAATAAGCTTAGCTTACCTTCCAACCCGCAGAACTATTGCTGTCTCCCTTGTCTCTGAAATAGGGAACTTGATTCACCATCCAGTCGTAAATCTGTGACAGCGTCAACCGCTGCTCTGACGAGCTCTGAATCGCTTGGGTTATTAAGTCTGCATAAGACAAGTTTCCCCACGCATTTTTTCGCGAACTTTTCTTCGGTCCCTCGCTGAGCTGTTTCAAGCTCTGATCTACTTCACGTTCAGATTTTGTGAACTCCGAAGGGTCCGGGAGGGGCCATGTATTCGAACGTCCTCTCCTTTCCTCTAAAATTTCGCTGTCGCCCGTTTCACCGTTCATCACTAAGCCGCGAACGAACGAAAGCAACTCTCTAGGTACCGGCCACAACCAACCATGAACTCAAAACACAGAAACTCTCTCCTCGATTCGGAAAAAGCAATTTTCTTCAAACACGCCGCGAGTTCGCTATATCCGAAAATTGATTCCTGCGTGACGTCAGCGGTGTTGTCATTGGTGATAACATTAAATGCAATGATTGGTTAATTAAAGAATTTGAGTGACGGCTGAACATTGACTGTACCGCCCTTCAACGTAAACCAATGGGAGGAAAGCACTTCCCGGGAAAATTGGCCAATGAGCGGCCATGTGTTTTACGAATGCGTTTTATCGCCCACGCTCCTAAGATTATATTGTAATTTTTGTCAACGAACTGGAAACTCTCTGCCGTAATATTTAGGGTAACCTCACGCGAAGGCTGTCACTCGCTAATTTAACGCTCTCGTCAACTGAAAACGAGGATCCTTGTCAACACAAAAGAGTAAAAGCACTTGGGACTGAATGTTTGACATTCTCGCTTGTCGTAGGAGACAGACAACGAGCCACACACGTCATCGGAAAGTATCGGATTTCCTGACAGAAGCACTCGACCCACCGGAAGTCAAATATTAAGAGTGCGGTTTGTACTCAGTCATTTTGCGGCAGCGAGTGAATTACATGCTAATAGAATTGTGAAGTACAAAAAATGGCCTTCTAGAACAATTAAATTGCCTCTTCTATTCTCTTCAACATGTGCACCTCTTGTGTTTGTATTGTCTTCCAATTTAATTAAACATTGCACTTTGTGCGATCACAGGTAGTTTTTTAACTCCCGAAAATTTTCACCCGCCTTGCCCCTAATTTTGTGACCGCAGGTGGATTGCAAAAAAAAAATTCGATAACAGGCTGGTTACAGCTTCTAATACTTTGACAACATGAGACATAAATAATTAAAATGACAATCTTAGGAGCTAAGAGAGATATTGCCTTCATTTCGTTAATTTCCGGCTGGAGTTTTGCTGAACTAGGATAGACGTAAAGCCACTTGATCAAAAGAATTTGACATTCACCTTGGAAAAAAGGCAACGTCAAAAACAGTAAAATTGGGTTTTAGAATTCGTTACGCCCAAATCGAGATCACTAATTGTCTAAACAAGTACCCACTCCACCCATAACCTTAAAAATTTAAAAAGATAGACAATGAATAATCACCAGAAGCCTAGCATGTCTCGTACCACACGCTATCATGATCCACTAAATCGGCGAACTAAGTCAACTCCTGGATTTTCAACTCTGAAAAGGTTCTTTACTGATCGGGATGATCAATGCATCTGATATTTGCTATCGTTTTATAATCACTGAACATATAAAACTTTTCCATTTTATTCCATCGATCAACAGTATCTCTCCAAAACTGAAAAAAAAAAAAAATGGGATCGAGCTTAATAAGCAAGCTCTAACTGATTCGAGGTTGCACAGTTGAAAGTGATCCCTTTTAAAGACAGCCAGCATGGCGACGATAGACATAAGATGAGTAGCGACTCCGGCCCTCAAAATACTCAAACACAAGAACATAGGGTCAGTATAAAACCGGAAAAAGTGGAACGAAACCCCTTATCACCCGAGGTATAAACGTTGTACGCTAAATAAGCTCAATTGTTTTTGAAACCGCAGCGACCTAAGCAAGTGAACTTGGTTGTTCAAGTGACCAGAGATCGACGCGAGAATGTCTGCTATGCAGCAACCGGCACGGTATACGGAAACAAAACACTATTTACCTACACATGAACGATTCTGGAGCCAATATATCCCAAAACAACCGATGTGAACGTGTACGGTAACATAGGAAGCTATTGCAGGATAAGAAAGCGAAGCTCACATAGCTTCTAAGTCAGGCTGTCGAACGTGACTACCGGCGTTACGTAACTAGCCTAGTAAACATTATCTACTTGTAGTATCATAAAGGAATTTGGTGAAGCAAGTAGTCATTATCATAGTAGACCTGTCACACCTTACGCAAAGATACAACTTAAATATTCTTAAGATTGAATCTTTCTGGACTGCATGTATTTTTAAATATAAATGACTGGGCGTGATTTTTAATGGTTCCTGTGTGAGTCTCCGAGATCGTTAATTGTTCACCAGGGTGTTAAGTAATATTCCCCGTTAGCAGGAAGCAAGAAAGTTGTAAAACAGCATGGTTTAGACGTCAAAAGCAGGAAAACGGAGCGGAGTTTTGAGCTTACGTTAGTGTTAGACATCACAAAAGTATTTCGATCTCACGAAATTCTGCAGTATTCTAAAAGAATACGCAGTAATCCCCGGAGCGTGGAGATGTTTCTCTTTTTTTAGTTATCTTGTCGCTTGTTTCAAATTGGTTTCTTTCTTTTTCTATACGATCAATCTGGGTCGGATCAGTTTGTTTTATTTCCTGTAGACTTCAGGAAGCCACTTAATCCAGGCTTTTGACAACCTTTCAGCAGTCGAGTGCAACTGCTTGGCTTCCATTAGTCGCCTAATACTGGCTTTAGCGGGTTGTTCTCATAACATGACTTGAAAATTCCTTCAATACTGGCGGGGACAGAGTGACTTGCGAAACAGTCTACAAGTCTGGGGAATGTTACAATAAGATACTGAAGCCATGGAATTGAATTGAACTGATAAAGACATCCCCCTCCAAAAAAATAACAACAATATATCAAAAAATAAAAAAACACCAGCTGAAATGATAGCCAGCGATTCGGGTTGACAGCGATGTAGTTTCAACCGCGGCTGGTGAATCAGATCAGTTCCTCGTCAGCTCTCGAGTTATGATTACGCAGGAATAATATCTTCTTTTAAAATGGTTATTTATGACAAAAGCTCAGTTTCTTCTCCTCAAAGAAAAATCCTACATATTCGAGTAAATATTCCCTAAAAAAATTTGCGCGCGTGGGGTGACGCTTCACTCACATATCCCGTGGATCCCTCGCGCGTGAAATTATTAATTAAAAATTACAACATTGCCGTACGTGATCAGCTCAACGTTTCTTATTTGCATCGGAAACAACATTTTCAAAACATTTTACGTGTTTAGATTGAAAATGATTCTCAACTAAAATTTGCTTACCGCAAGGAATAAAAAAACGTCATCTATATTTCATACTTGTAGTCAGTGATTTAGCGGTATTAATACCAAGCAGGTTGTCAGTATGTTGACATACGCAGAAAAGTAAAAATTCTTCAGGGTACATTGGTATAAATTTGTGGGAAGGTACTCTAAACTATGGGATAATCAACTTGCAATCTAGTATCATGTGATAACTATAATTTTTGGCCTCTCGTGTTCACCCACGTTGACATGTCTCATTCTCGTTGTAAGATTTCTAAGGAGTTTCACGGCTGTAGTACAAAAATGTAAGTGTATTATATTGTAGAAATAACTTCCAAGACATGGAAATTGGACAAGTCGTTCCTCCTGCTGTGAAAAATTTATGGTGGTGACCCTTAGCTGCCCTTTATCATGGCATCGGGTCCAGCAACTAGGGAAATCACACGCAAAAAACATTCCCCATTCAAAGAGCTATATTAATTAATTTAAATGTGTATTTCTAATCTAGACAGGAAGTACAGTCGTATGCCAATCTAGGTTATGAAGTTGAAACGCCATATCGAACGAAAAACTATCTACTGGATGGGTGATTCTCTTGAACTTGAGACAACAGTTGGCTTTCCAACTTTCACTTGCTGTATGATAATAAATGTGCTCTTTTTAATCATAAGCGACTGAAGTCTACGTATAGAGCCATTTTACTATTCTCACGGCATAAAGTTTAGTAAATACGACTACATACTCGCTAGGCAAGTCTTATAGTCATGAATCGCATAACAAAAAAGGCTCATCAAGGGAGCTTGATGTCGTAACAACCCTCGCGATGAGACCAGCTTACACCAGCTGATGCAGTTTGTAAATCAGAAGAATTTATCATTTCGGTTTTTCTTCGCCTTTTTATAGCGTCGACTAGTCTTTTGGTATTGCACTGAGGTGTGTGAAATCAAACTTAAATGAGCGAATGTCTAGCTAGAACGTTCTAAGGGTATCATTGGAGCTAGAGGCTATTTTAACATCTAAACAGAACTGTTTAATGTTGAATTTCATAGCATTAGCCGGACATCATGTAGCTATGGCTGAGAAAAATTTGTTTTCAGTATATCAATTATATCTATTTTGGTCTGCATTGGCGAGAGCAAGGATTTCGCAAGATATTTGGAGTATGGGAATAGATTTTAATTACAGTAAACAGTCGCTCCCTTCAACCAAAAGATAAAAACCAGGTAATAAAGAGAATTTCCTTGTGGGCTAGAAAAAAGTAAGTAAATAGCTGTTGCCTAGTTTTTCTTATGCAATATCAGCAATGAGATATATATTAACAAACCTGGGAACAAAATTACCGAGTTCAATACAAATCTAAGAGTGTCTTTTGCCGAAGCGGGCTTTCAAGAATTTTACGACAATACGAAATCAAGAATAAAACAGTGCATCGTATACATAATTCATGGTGGAATCAAGTGGGTTAATAGGTCCGTCGACACCTTTGTTTGTACTTATTTTAGATACTCTTTGGAATAAAGATTTTTGAGTGTTAACAGACGCTGTTTATATCATGTTTGACGTGGTCCAGCAATCCAGAAGTCCTATCTCCAACGAGTAATTATCTCTGCGGTTTGAGGCTGACAAGGGGCTGATAAGCGCTGATAACATGGTCATTCACCCACATGTGCTCTTGTGGTTTTAACACAATAAACTCCGTTTAAATTTATAACCACTGATAACAAGGTTCGTGTTTATATTTTTTTTTAATTTTAGACGCGTGCACCGTTGAAAATTAAAAAACAACATAGCTTTGAGATATTCTCAATGCGATTACTGTTAGAAAGTTTCCCCAACTTACGATTAAAACTAATAAATCATAATTTGCAGTTCTCTTTGACATAGTCACATCAGCAAAACTCTATGTATGAAAGTGACAGAAATTTTATCTTAATTTTTAGCATCCTCACTAACTGAAATTCCAAATTGTTTTTTCTTTTTTTTTTCTGGGGGACGGGGGGTGCAAATGGTTCCAAAAAAACAGGAAACTATTGCCAAATATTGTAGCTGATCGCGAAAAAAAAAATGTTTACAATACAAAAAGGCCGCGTCCAGTCATTTCTCTACGTACATCCGCCAAGCCGTTAAATTTTTTGTCACACAGCCAGGACTTGAAAAAACAACAAGACAAAACACTAGAAAGCGAAGTCGTTACCTGAGGGAAATAAACAGGTCATTTTATTACTAAACAGGTGTCGAATACTCTCCTAAAGACTTGATCAAACGGCGGAATCGACTAAAATTTTCTTTGAAGTCGCCTACCTCGTGTTGATGAACAAAGCCTGTTAAACTGTTTTTAAGATCAACAACACAAGTCAAGCTTTTCCGCCCTTTTTCAGTGAACCATTTCCTAAATATAGTGGAAAAGGCCTGAGTTTATTTACGACTTGGAAAGTGCGCCCAAATTTGAGAAATTAAACAAATTTTGAAATGCTGACTACATAAGACATTCTGACGTACATTACATTGCATAAAATAAAAACTGTTTTTTAGCATCTGTTCAAAGTCTTTGGAGAAGACAGCTTGATCAGCGCAACACATTGAAAATAAAATGCCAATTTAATGAAAAGACGGGTCAGGTGTTTTTTAGAAAGCAAACAAGACACAAACACTTGAAATCAAGCATTTCTCTTACCTATCGATCTGGCAAAACATTTTCGATTACATGTTATTGTTCACATGGCAGTCGGCAGTGACTCGGGTCAACAACTTTTGTATCTTCTAGAGAGTGTCGAGAGTGAGAAAAACGCAGAGTGAGCCCAGTTGTTCTGCGGACTATCTTTACATCTTTATAACTGGAGTTTTCGGTCATCTGTGTGAAAATTCCGGAATATTTTGGGTATGCGAAACGGAAACGGCAAGGCAATAGATTCACTGAGTCTCTCGAGTTGAGTAAGACTATTTCGCCCTGACTGACTGGGTAATATCTGAAATAAACAAGGCGAACTTCGAACCGATAAATGTCGTCACCATTTGCTTTCGCGTACCGGTTCAGACCCCCCTGCCCCGGCGTTTCCGCCGGCCCTAGACCCTGTGCTACAGCCCAGTTGATGGGGCTTCAAGCTAGCTAGTGAAATTTGCTAAATGGTACCTAAAAGCAACTTCATCCACAACCACACCATTTGCGTGATTCGACCGCTTTCCCCCTGTAAATGTAAAGCAGCAGCTACGATGAAGGGTTTCACATAAAAGCATAATGAATGTTTTTGGCGATAAACAGAGACCCCATGGGCATGTAATCAGGTTATGGGGGGCAAACAACAGTTAACATGATGAAAATATGACAACAAAGAAAACTGAGAGAAAACCATTTTCTTCATTGTTCCTCTCAATGATCAGTAATGGGAGCTGAACACCAGCAATTAGCAAGGGGAACACATCAACAAAAGAGCATTAAGAGACAAGAGAAATGAGTAGCTTGGCTGAGAAACTCAAATACCAAGTGTTTAAAGTCTATCAAATGTTGGCAAATCAAGAAAATATAGAACGTTCTTTTTAATTTGTGTCCAGGACAGCTTCGAAGGGGCGTGTCATTACGTACCGAGAATTAATTATAAATACCAGTTGTTTCCTAGGGTGACTACGATATGAAGATAAATCAAAATTTCCCGCGGCTGCTGCAGTTGAGATTTTATTTTAGTCAGTGTATAGGAAATACTTAGTCTATTTGCACGCAGAAAATCCGTTTTTAAAATTTATTTCAGTGTTTCGTGATCCTAGCTCGCTCTTAGAGAGATCGAAGTCTATTTTATTGAACTGGACGGCTCCCATAATTTTTGAGCGAAAAAGGTTTTTCAAAGAATTTCCAGCTACTGATTACTAGGGTTCCTGAGCAAAACCACCACGACCGCCTGAATAAGGAAAACCCATATTGCAGAGAATAGCATGATAACTCCTGGTTTGACTGCATGGTTTTATACACATGACAAAGTATTTCCCTTTCTCCCTCCCTCCCGTTAGACATTATCCTGGCTGACGTACACGCGGAACCGGGATGGAACCAGCACCGCCGATGTCACGCGCGCGCGGCTGAGATCGATCGAATCCCTACTCGATTTATGAATCTGTGATGATAGATAAATGCACAGAGCAAACCGATTAAAAGCTCTGTCTACAAGTTAATTCATTCCCATGATCTTGTGATTAATAAATTAAGAGGTGAAAGAACTTCCTTCCTTTTGTCGAAACCGGTTACGTAAACTGAAAAGACCAAGTTATAGATATGCTTATGAATGAATACAGAAACATCAAACACAGATATGTGCGTGTTGTTCAAACGTAACGAGCGGCATTTCAAACATGTGGCGACGATCCAAAAGGTCTAGGAAGTCCTAAGAAAACAGTACAAGGCTGCGTACGTGAGAAAATGCTTGGATTCACGCTTCACTTAAGAAACTTACAAATTAATAAGATTCGGCTATTAAAAGTTTATCTCAAAGGGGGGGCAGGTCATGCTAGTTTAGGAGATTACGTTCTGGACGTCCATTCTAGCAAAACAGTTTCGGACGGTAAAGAAACAGTAGAAGATTTAGGAAGCCGACACGAAATACTTAAAACCTAAATTGGATAACAGATAAATACAAGCGTTCTGCGTTCTGTCGGTAGGTTAGCATCTTAAGGCCGTATGAAACGCGCTTGTAAGTTTCTGAAAAGCGATTTAATTACTGAAGCAGGACAAAGTCATCAAATGCATAGCGTGAGAATTCGACGTATGAAGTATTATTTCGACGTCGTGATGGGACAGTGCGCCGGAGTTTGACCTGCAAAGGTTAATCTCACGGCCCTCATTGTCGGATGGACGTGACTTTGTAATCGTTCCAATGTTTGTCTAGGTAAAGCAGGGAATCCGGCCTTGCTGAGCATCACCCACGCTCATCACGCGAGGGCGGAATCACACGTCCAGTTCCTCAAATGGGCTGGGTACATGTCACTTATTTTAGGCGATTCTTTTGCAGTTCCTTTATGGGCTGGGACTGGACATAATACTTATTTTAGGTGATTCTGTTGCAGTAGGTTCGATGACCGCCCCTCACTCGAGTCCGGTCTAATTATAAGGTTCTCCCCGAGAGGAGAGTTCGTGTGAGGAGTGCAAACAGTGGTTGGTAAAGGAGTGTATAGTTCCAGTTACCTAAAATAAAATTTAGCCCGAATTTCAGCCGTCGCCTAGAGCCGAACATTGCCGAGTGAGACGTTTATCTCCTTCAGGAGTGTATTGCCGAAATGCAATCTACGGCAGCTCTAAATATGGGCTGTGAAACGAGTAAAACTGGTACAGCAATCTACAGCAAAAAACCTGGCGGTAATTTTTACACAGACTGAAACTTTTAGAAAGGTCCAAAAACTTCAAACCTAGCATAGAAAATGCCGTTGTTGAGGCAAAACTGACGGATATGGCCATTCATGTGCCCAATAGGCTGCGTTAGGTTGACAAGGTATCATGGGAAAATGTAACAAGTAACAAGAGATAGTACAGTGACTGTTTTGGGTTATCCAACGCTTTCAGAGTGTTTGTATTTAAAAATAATAATAATGATAATGATAATAATAATAATAACAATAATAATAATAACTTTTTTTTAAAAAAATATAATACAACTTTATTGACCTCATTCAAATTTCTATTTACAAGTTATACTAATACCTAAAAATCTAGAGCTAAAAATAATAATAATAATAATAATAATATAATAAGAGAACGCTATTACCTTTTTTAAGCTTTTTAATTTTTTAATCATTTCAGCGTATCTTTTAAAGTAGTTAGTTTTTATAGATATATCTTATTTATACATACTCTTTTTATTTTACGATATACAAGGCCCCCGTTGATACCAGTCCTGCGACTGAAGGGTTCACCCTGTTTAAATATTGATTATTATTATTATTATTATTATTATTATTATTA